>OGMW01001066.1_pt1 | contig 26099 bp, 17 predicted proteins | sample 1573281 | NCBI WGS metagenome assembly OGMW01 (sample SAMEA2581907, study PRJEB24529) | metagenome | biome: Human gut stool | place: China | collected 2011 | reverse complement strand
CCGCTCCTCCGCCAATAGTTCCGCGGATTCCAGAGATAGATTTGATTAGAGTCATTAGGTTAATGATTTAAAGATTGTTGGTTATATACTATAATTACCTATAGATTTGGTATTTACGGATATCATAGTAATAAGGGTATACGGACTGCATAGCTGTATTGTGTCCCATCTTTGAAGGAACGATCAGTCTGACGTGTGCCATGTCGCGTACATAAGCCAGTGGTACTAACCAACCGGCAGGAACAGCAGTCGTTTGGTAATAAGAAAGCATCAATCCTTGCGTAAACTGACCAGCAATGGAAGAACTCGTTACCCGGTAATTAAATTCATCCACTACTTCGGCAAATCCTAAGTTAGACATTGTCGTATCTCCTTGAATAAGGCCGTATTCCATGAAACGTACCAAGATCTGGTCGTTCGCTTTTACTGTATCGGCAGGATTTTTAGAGCCTTTATCCCGTATTTGCATATATACACCGCTGGCGAGTTGCACATATTCATTTTTAAGCGTATCCGTAATCGAGTCGTTTCTGTAAAACTCCGTTTGGGATATAACCTTAATATTATTGTCTTTTATAAATGCTTTAATGGCCTCTTTTTCTTCCTCCAGCATTTCTGCATAAGTCTTAGTGTTATCACAAGCCTGAAAAGCCAGACCACATACCAGCAAAGACAAAAAGAATAATGTAAGTTTCTTCATTATCTGTTATTTAGTAATTCCGTACAAAAGTATTCGATTTCGTTGAAAGTTGAAAGCTCTACGAGGAAAGTTCGTATCTTTTAACCTTTGTGCCCCTCTTTTTTTATCCTTTCGCATTCAATAAAGGCTTGAATTTCTCTAAAGCACGTTCCAGGACTTTCTTTGCTTCTTCCAGCGTACCATAAAATTCACCACCGGAAGCATTCAGATGTCCGCCTCCATTGAAAAATTCAGCAGCTAATTGATTGCAAGGAAATGTACCCACAGAACGCAATGAAACCTTAATCATCGGCTTCTCCGTGTCTTCACGCAGGAAGCAAGAGAAAACCACCCCTTTTATGCTCAGAGGGATATTTACAAACCCCTCGCTATCTCCCCGGATATAATTGAAACGTCCCTGCTCATTTTTTGTCAATGAGATCAAGGCAGAATGATAATCGGGATAAACCTGCATATTTGAAAGCACATAACCCATCAGTCGCAAGCGGCTTTCAGAGTAAGTATTATAAACTTTCCGGTAAATGTCATCCTTATCGATACCCTTGGAAAGTAATTCACTGATGATAAAATAAATCTCCCGATTATTGGAATTATAAGTAAAGCCACCCGTATCGGTCATCATACCAGTATAGATGCACTCTGCTCCTTCTTTGGTTATTTCATTAAAATACCCCATGCGGCATATCAAGCGGAATACCAGCTCCGAAGTAGAAGAAATATTGGGATGTGAGATCGTGATATCACAAAAATCTTCGGGATATAGATGATGGTCTACCAAAATCTTCTTTCCTTTTGCTGCCTTTATTGCATCCGCCATTGCATCAATACGACTCAATGCATTAAAATCCAGACAACAGATTATTTCAGCCTCAGCAATCAGTTTATCGGCAAATTCTTTGTAGCGGTCATAGAGTAATACATCTTTGCTACCCGGCATCCATCGCAGAAAGTCGGGGAAAGCATTCGGCACAATGACATTCGCAACTTTATCTTGTGAATTCAGGAAATGCCACAATCCCAATGAAGAGCCTATGGCATCGCCATCCGGTGCCACATGGGCTACAATTACAATTCTCTCCGCATGCCCCATCCATCTGGCAAAACGATCTATCTTGGCTTGTTCTATTACTTTTGTTAACATTTGATTATTTACGATTAGACAATTTACGATTGAACGATTAAAGTCACTTCCATCGTTCATACTAATTGAATGGGCAAAAGTACGAAAAAGTTCGGGAGTTGGCGGAAAGTAGCAAAGGTTTTATTTAGTCTTCGTATTCTACTATCTTCCTTAACGGGGCTAATAAACGCTCCAATACATTTCTGTCTGCCAATATAATGTCTGCCGTGCCTTTCAATTCACGTAAAGTCGGAAGGGTTTTACCATAATTCGTATGCAAACCTTCCGGCAATACTATTTCCACTACATAAAGTCCCTCTTCCGTCGGAACCGGAGAGATACTTTCCACTTTCCCCCTCACATAACCAAACTCTTGATCGGGGTAATTATCCATACGGATATGCACTTTCTGTCCCACCTGCACCTTTCCCGAACCTTGTAAAGGGAGTTTTGCTTTACCAATCACTTTCGAATCTTCGGAAGGCTGAACCACAAAAACAGTCTCACCCGACTGTACATTCTGATTGCGGCTCCAAACTGTCATAAAAGTTATCTTACCGCAGATAGGACTACTAAACAGATAGTTCTGTACCCACGAACTCAGCTGTGCCTGAAGCTGCTCAATTGCATTTTTCAATTCAAGCCTGCGGTTCTGTTCCTCATCATAAGCCTGTTTACCCAAGTCCAGCAAGTTTTCCTCCTGTTGTTTTAATTGCATTTCAGCCTGCAACAAACTCATGCCTGAAGTCTCTCTGGTACGTAAACTCTGCAAATAACGGCTGCCCGACTCTTCAAATTCTGCCACAATCATTGCATTTCTCGCATACAAAATGGAATCCCGGTCGTACATACTCTGCGCCAGTTCCATTTCTTTTTCGGTCAGTGTATGTTCACGCTCCACCAAGTTAAGATAAGAACGTTGCCCAGCCAGTTGTTTTTTTCCCGCATCCATCTTCTTTGCATAATAATCTTGCTCGATAAAGCGAACGTAATCTGAAAGAGCAATCATAAATGAAGCGTATGCAGACTGCAATTCTCCTAATTGCAAACGCTTACCTATAAAATACTCGGCCCCTTTCGCCGGTTCATAACCTGCTATTTCCCAGTCTTTCATACGGTCTGTCAGCCATAGTACATCTTCCGTAACAGAAGCATTCTGAATGACTCCCAAATGTTCGCCTGCCTTCACCATATCGCCATTATGTACATATAAAGTATCTATTTTACCCATAGAGCGCGCCAATATAAAAGCGGGAGGTTCTTCAGTGGTCAGTGTCACTTCCGCCTGCAAGACATCCGGATATTTAAATATCCAGCACCCTGCCAGTAAAGCCAACAGAATAATGAACAGCACAGTTATCCCCCATCTCACCACCCAAGGGGAAATGTGATTCATCACTTCCTGCACTTCCTCGCTACGCAGCTCTATCTCTTTATATTTCTTCTCCTCTTCCACTGTCTTAAATTACCAATTTCTAATTACCCAACTCCAATTGATTCTTTACCAACCGGTAATATACCCCCTTCCGTTCTACCAATTCCTTGTGGGTTCCCTCTTCGGCTATTTTACCTTTATCCAGTACTATAATATTATCTGCATCCCTCACCGTACTCAGCCGATGAGCCACTACTACAACTGTTTTCCCTTTATAAAATTCATGCAAATGCTCCATTATCTCGCGCTCATTATTCGCATCCAGTGCATTGGTGGCTTCATCAAAAAACAGGTAATCCGGATTCTTATACACCGCACGGGCTATCAAAATACGCTGTCTCTGCCCTTGGCTGATGCCATTTCCTTCCATACCGATTTTAGTATTGTATCCCAACGGTAAGGAATCTATAAAATCACGGATATTGGCAATGGTCACCGCATGTCTCAAACGTTCAATATCAATTTGCTCCTCACCTACCGCAATATTCTGTGCAATTGTCTCGGAGAATATAAAACCATCCTGCATCACAGATCCGGTTCGGGCACGCCATAAATGTGGATTAATGTTCTCTAACGGAGTATCCTGTATCTTGATCGCTCCTTTATTGGGAGTATAAAAACCAAGCATCAATTTTATCAAAGTAGTTTTACCACTACCGCTCGCCCCTACAATTGCGGTCATTTTATGCTGAGGAATGTGTAAAGAAACATCATCCAATACATAATCCCTGTTTGCACCGTCATAACTGAATGAAACATTCTCTATCCGTATATCCCCTTTTTCCGGCAACACTGTAAGTTTTGACGAAATATCCTGTTCCTCGTCTTTCCGTCCATGTATCTCGTTCAGACGCTCCAAACTAATTTTGGCATCCTGAAATTGCTGTGCAAAACCAATAAAAGAAGATACCGGAGAACTCAACTGACCGATAATATAGGTCAGAGACATCATCATACCCAACGTCATCTGTCCATCTATTACGGCTTTTGCCGCAATAAAGGAAATCACAATATTGGTAGTTTGATTAAAGAATATGGAACCCACTTGCTGAATCTGTCCCAGTGCCAAACCTTTTATACTAATTTTGAACAGTTTCACCTGTATACGTTCCCACTGCCAGCGTTTCTGAGTCTCACAGTTGTTTAGTTTGATTTCCTGCATAGCAGTTACAATTTGTATCAGGTTGCTTTGTTCGCCTGCCGCTTGTGCAAAACGGCGTATATCCAATTCCCGCCGATACTTCATAAAAACGAGTATCCAACACACATACAAAGTGTTACCCAATAAGAAGATACCTAACACTGTCAAATTATAATAAGCAAGAACAAAGGCAAAAATAAAGAAATTGACAAAAGAAAATAAGGTAGTAATAGACGATCCCATAAGAAATGATCTAATACGATTGTGATCTCTGATACGTTGCATTAAATCTCCTAATAACTTTGTATCAAAAAAATGTAACGGCAATTTCATCAATTTTATTAAGAAATCAGATATTAAGGTTATAGAAATACGTGTATTAACATGAAGTAATATCCAACTACGAATAAATTCAACAGAAAGCTGTGATATAGAAATTATTACCTGAGCAACCAGTACCAAAGTTATAAAATTCAAATTTCCATTGCGAATGCCTACATCTACTAACACTTGGGTCAAAAAAGGAAGTATAAGTTGTAGTAAAGAGACAAGAAGTATTCCCAACATTAATTGTAGCAATTGCTTCTTGTAAGGGGTAAGATATTTAATAAAAAAGCTTAGCTTATGACCGTTATTTTCCAATTCGTCTTCATACTCTAAAAAATCTATTGTGGGTTCTAAAGCTAACGCGACTCCAACTTCACACCCTGCATTTTCCATTGACAACCAACTTTTTTTTAATTCTTCTTCTGCATAACTTATCGGTTGCTTGGCTGGATCTGCTATCAGAAAATGATAATGTCCCCTCCTCTTTTTTATACCGTAACATACTACAAAATGGTTCTGTTTCCAATACAGAATACAAGGTAAAGGCACATCATTTACCAACTGATCTAATGTTATACGTAATCCCATCGTTTTAAAACCAATAGTTCCCGCTGCATCACTAAGTCCCATCAAAGAAACTCCCCCCTTGTAATATAAGCACATTTACGAAGAGTTGGCAATGAATAGCTTTTCCCATAATATTTAGCTATCATACGCAAACAGGCAGGACCACAATCCTTCTTGTCCAATTGATTATAGAACGGAAAACTTTTCATAAAACACAACCACTTCTATTAATCCTTATATAATTGGCTCACATCAACACTAACCACCTTTGCCGTCGGATGAACAGTCCCGAAACCGCCAGTTCTACACCCTCCGACAATATAAAGTTTACTGTCATAATAATGCATACTGGAATATTCCAATTCTAAATTAATAGGATAAGAATACAACATATTGGTAGAAACATTGTAAACTTGCAACGTATTATACTCATAAATGAATATCAAGTTATTATGGGTTACTAATGCCGGATAGCTGACCGCTTCTTTCAAATCACAAAGACTTTTCCATTCTCCGGTCAATAAATTATAAGAATTTATATCCCATAAAGGAATAGTACGCTTTCCACCAAAAAAATAAACATTATGCCCGACCAAAATGCCATTCATCTCTCTTTGCATTTTTTCCGGTATATCTCCTATTTCATACCAGTATCCGCGTTTCAAATCAAGAGCATGAATCTTATCCCAAAACACATTCTTTTTAGAAGATCCTCCGATCACAAACAATAAATTGTCATAAATCAAAGAAGTGAAATTCTTAGCCGGATGAGGATTGACAGATTCTACATATAGTGTATCTTTTGTCAAATCGTACATCTCCATCTTTTCATCTGTATATTCCATGCGCCGGTTGGTCGAATATCTAACTCCTCCCAAAATAAAAATACGATTATTATAAAAATGTGCAGCATGACAAGCCCGATCTTCAACTTTATATTTTTTTGTTTCCCAAAGATTTCTTTCAATATCGTATACATATATATTAGAAGAACGATATTCCCAGTATTCCATCCCCAATTTATTTAGCTTTGTTTCAGTTTCATCTCCCGCAACAATATATAGTTTATGTCCTAGCAAAAAAGAGCCAAATGAAAACAACCTTTTTGGCATAGTAGAAACAAATTTAAAATCCAAAAAATAAGATCTCCGTTTTGCTGTAATATTAACTTCACCAAGACACTGTGATGCTTCAAACAAAAGAACTTGATAGTCATTCTCTTTCAGTTTCTTTAACCCGCACTTTAGTGTCTGATAACCTATATAAGAAAAGACTATAGTATCATTATCCAAACAATGCCGGAACATTTGTAAATCAAATTCCCCTTTCTCATTTGTAATGCCAATACCTAGAGTATCTTTGAAAATATAAATATTTACCCCTTCTAAACCTAACAGTGTTTTGCCATCCAATATTTTCCCTTTTGTCTGAGCATAAGAAAGAAAGGAAAACAAACAGAAGCAACACAAAATAACAATATATCTCATTTTAGCTCTATTATTTTACGTCATAATAAAACAGATATCATAATAAATACATCCTAATCCTCCCTCATAAGTGCCGCCACATTCAAAGCTACAATGACCTCCACAATCTCCATGAGCATTACACCAATCATCAGGTTTCTTATCAGGACAATAATATGCATTCACCCCATTACACATCGTATCACAACCATAATAATCCATCCACTGGCAATCATCACCTGCTTTTACTGCTTTCAACTCCTTGGATGTTAATTTTTCCAATCTTTCATCCAAACTCATGCCATCAACAGCTTCAAACTTAACGGCATTTAAAGATACAATTTCCTTTTTGTTTCTCATAATCTCAATAATTAGTTAGTATATGGTTTTCAAAAAGACTTTTCAACTTACTAAATGAAAAAGAAGTATAGCACCCACACATTTTCAAATTCACATACAGATAATAATCTTCAGAAGCTATTATAGTAAAAGGATTCCTCCCATATTGCTTATTAATAATTTTATCAGGGTATTTTTTCAAAAAGAAAATATAAACTATACTGTGTATAATATCATAATAAATTCGTTTGCGCTCCAATACAGACTGGGATTGAAAATTGAACAGTTTTTCTATCCCATTTTTCAAATCTTTAATCAAAAGTTCCCTCAAAAAAGAACGCCTCTCTAAAAGATTATCCACTATCTTTCGTATTTCTTCTATTAGCCTCTTCTCATCATAAAGTACAGAAACACCCGATATAAAAGTAATCGGCATATTATGATATGTATACAAATATTTCCTATCATTACTATTAAAGAAAGACATGGAAAAACTAAAAATACTGATATCAATTCCCTCATAGACAAAAGACACAGAATAAGATTCCGTCTGTCCTTCTCTCAAAAACAGGATATCAATATCACTATCTTCACGATATGTTCCTTCAGCAACAGAACCACCAACCCCAATTGAAGCATCCGGATAAGCAACATGTAAAGCTGTGACTATTTTATGCGAAATTTGTTCGTGTGTCATCGCAGCATTTTTACTATAATAGGCTTTGAAATAATCATAGAATACTTTTCCATAACATTGTCTAATTGTTCTTTCAATTCACAAATATTTATCGAAGAAAAATCAGAATACATTTTTTTTTCTAATTCAATAGATAAAAAGACCAACTTTTTATTCATCTTCAGATACCCATAAAAATTGAGCAAAGAAAATTCTAATCCAGATAAGAAAAATATTTCGTCAGAAATTTCTTTTTTCTCTATTTGCTGAATTAAATTGCACAAAGAAAAACATTCCACAGGCATAGCCCACTTTCGTAAACTGTCTATGTCAGACAACAAACATATAACTTCATTCAAACTACTATTCACGCCAACTATTCTTTAAATAATCATTATAAACTTGTCGCATCAAAAATGTAAATAGTTTGGGATAATCATTGCATGTTCCAGGTTCCACCTTTCCCTTATCTCGAAAAGAAAAAGAAGGACATCCGCCACCACAAAATAATACATACTTACATTTTACACATTTATATTCACTAATCCTAACATCAAACCATCTTTTAGATAATTCTTCATCCAACTCAAACTCAGGCATATATCGTCCTACTCTTTGCTCTCTAATTCCTACAACATCCCAACAAGAATAGACATCTCCCAATGGATCAAAAATTATCATAGCAGATTGAGCCCCACAAAAACATCCTTTATAAGGCAAAAACTTACCTTGCAATAAACTCTTTAACATATCGGAAGTATCATAATCTTGACATTTCAATTTACCTTCACTCAACACAAACAGTTTCTTATTGTAATAAGAACGACAAAAATCACTTTGAGTAAAGATAGCTTTTGGAGAAGGAAGGCCATCCTCCTTCTTCGTTATTTCCTTACGCAAAAGAGCACAATAAGCCATAAAATGTTTATATTTACACCAACCTTTTTCTTTAAAAAATTCCAATAGTTGATCAATATATTCCATTGTGTATGTATCCGTATTTATCCTTACTGTTACCGGAATTCCTAACTTTAGTAAACTATCGATATTAGCAGAAATTTTTTCAAATGAATCTTCATTTTTATAATGTGGCTTTCTCTTATTATGTATTTCAGCAATACCATCAAGTGTGATCTGAAAAGAAAAAACTTTATTATCTTTAATATAATCCAAATACTTATCTATATCATAGCCATTAGAAGTAACAGAAAAACTATACCCTAGACCCTTCCCCTTTTCAACTATATATATCAATATATCATAGTTTTCCGCCAAAAAAGGTTCCCCACCATATAATGCTATCTTTTTATTGTTCGTTCCATTCGCATTTTTCTCTATTATTATTTCAAAAGCTTTATCTACCTGTTCTTTGGTAATTTGCCTTTTGGGTAGACACATACTCCCATTTAAAACAGGATCTTCATAACAATAAACACATCTAAGATTACAGTCATACGAAAGTATAAAATGGAAACTATTTTTTTTAAACGAGCTTCATCATAAGCCCTATCCAATAATTGCTTAACGAGTTCCAGTTCATCTTTCTGGGATAAAGATGTTAAATAACCTCTTTTAACTAAAGTGTCTCGTGTTTCTTCTGTTATCTTGTTATTCTCTCCATTTACTCGGAGATAATTATAAACTTCAGTATTTACAATATCAAAAGCTTGAGTATAAGCATTCAGAATAGCATATAAGCCTTCTTGTTCATCAACTCTTGTCAATATGTTATAAGATGAAGTCCTCATAGTATTTTTATTTTAGTTGTATAAGCTGTCCCGCTAAATTTACAAAAGGTTCTTTGAAATCATTAAAACCTAACTTATTACTGAGATTTTTCAAGTGCAACGATTTGAAATTACGATTTTAGTACCAACACTATATCATTTTTTTATAGTTCTAAAGCTCTAAGTATTAATAGCAGTTGTAAATTTTAAAGTCAGCTTATTTATAAAATTTTAATTTGTCCCAATTTTAACGGGACACTAATGTTGTATAATACAAATATATTTAGACCAGTATTATGCAGTATTTCATTTCTTACTCCAAAATCTAATTTTTACAAAGTTAAAAAAATATTAGGAATAACGATCCAAACAAACGTTAAAACAGCAGTTGTACATAAAGTTTTTTTCATTCTTTTCAACTTTACAAAAAGCTTATCGGCATAGCTTCTGGTAAATGGAATATGTAACTCATGCAAATAGGTTGATAATAGTGTTTTCATGTATTCAATAATTATAGATTTTCATTCATCTTTCAATCGTACCAAGACTAATACCGGATTACCTTCCTCGTCATTTTCATCTATCCCCCAACGTAATGCACCCGGAATATTATATAAATCTTTAGACTTCATTTCAAATAATATATATTCACGGCCCTTATATTGCATATAAGTCGACAAATTAATGGGCAATCTAACATTAGAATTTTTCTCTGAAATATATAAATTATCAAAACGATAGATTTGTTTTGTCTTTCTATCATATAAAGTCATACTTTTTTTAGATAAATCAGAAACATCCATACTTGTCCAAAAAATCCACAAAAACCTCTTTGTATCAAACAGGTTGAGAGAAAACAACCTCTTATTACCCAAAGAATCATAGTCTGACTCTCGAACACGATAATTATCTTTTTTCCACAAATAGGCCATATTCACTTTCTCCGAATTCACATAAAATATAGTATCATTAAATAAATCCCAAAATATAAATGAATCACTATATGTTTGATTAGCAGATAAATTATTGTAAAGTTTATAAGATGTCTGTCTCACTTTTTCTTGTGAAGCCCGACGAATAGAAAGAATCGTCCCATTAGTTGTAGCAATCACCCAAAATAAAGGTTTATAATTATCCCTATCTCCACCCAACCCATTCGTATAAAAGAAAAAGTCTCCGCCCTATCCATCATAACAGCCAGCTACTCCATTACGATTAATACTATACGGTATCAGCATCAAAGTTGAAATGCAGCTAACATCCCGACTTGGAATGTAGCAAAGTCAGGCAGGATACTACACTTAAACAAGAAAAGATACCGGACAAAAGACAAATAGGTTACAATACTAAAAATCAATACATTACCCCAATAATTAAAGCAAAAACAAGAGTCTCAACCGGACAATTCTTTCTTCCCTTTTTTACAATTTCCGTATAAAATCATCAAAAGTATCCCCCCCAGGCAGCAAAAACTTGCTTTTCATACGTTGCTTCGACTTCGCAATAGCATCGACAGTCACATTAGTAACAGTAGCAATCATGGCATTAGTAAACCCGGCACGGATAAGATAACAGATTCTCCGTTCCTGCATGCCAAGTTTATAATCATCCAGTTTTGCCGATATATCACCATAAAGAGTATCAATTACTCCAAATACCTCCCCCCATTCCTCATCCGATTTCACCAACCCACATACTGGCTGGCAACGCAACTGACATAACCGACTCAGTGCAAGTGTACGCTCAACAGGCAATAACGAATGAATTTCCTGATATTCTTTCAGTTGTTTTGTATAGGATATATTCAGTTTCTGCAAACAAGAGTTCAGTTCATCCTTATCCTTTTGCCGGACGGACAGCCTTTCTATCTGTTGAGACAACTCTTTATTCTCTTGCAATAATTGCTCTCGTTCTTCTTCCGATTCCACCCTTCCTTCATCCAATTGTTTCTCATTCTCTTTCAGACGGGCAAGCAAACTTTCGATACGCCTCTGAACATTCCGTTTATATAAATGGAAAGACACAAAGCCAATTACAACCAAAAACATTGCTCCGAAACCGATAGACAGCAACCATACCTTACGGCTCAGCAACTCATTCCTAATCCTCTGGTTTTCATTCTTCAGAACTTCATTATTATATTTCTCCTTTATATCACGATCCAATTCCTGCAATTCTTCATTCATCCGACACCAATCCATATAAAGCTCCTGATATTCTGAAGCGAACCGGCGATAATCTTCTATCTTAAACTTTTCACTTTGTAATGCACTCAGGCTCCGCTTCCTTCCATTCATAAAATCCTCCTTTATCAGAAACATCCCTATCATAGAAGACCGTCGCATCGGAAGTTCGTCTGTTGCCGATCTCCTACGATATTGAAGCATTTGCCGTTTAGCCTCTTCCCAATCTTCCACATTTTGACATATAACAGATAATTCGGTAGAAATATCCATAAATAAGATGGGATCGAAGTCAGCTACAGCCTCTTGCGCCTGCAAGTAACAATATAAAGCACTATCCGGACGGGAAGATAGAAGATGGGCACGCCCCATATTTCGCAAAGCATTGGCATAAGACCCTGTCAAAGACTTCTGTTTGAACAACCCGGCTGCTTGCGAGAAATAATGCAATGCATCCTCAGAGTGCCCCCTATTTAGATCTTGACGACCATAATAGCAATAGATAAGACCCTTCAACGACGGGCTTTGTACTGTGTCGGCAGCTCTTAAAGTCGTAGTGCGACGAACAGAAACTTCCCTTTCAGGGAGCTGACAAGATGCTGCAAGTACAGTCATCCCGAAAAGAAATAACAAACAAAACAGCCGTTCCCGTAGCAATAGCAGTTTCAATATAATATGCATAGGTTATTATTCATGTATGATGCTACAAATATACTGATTTCAATAAACATCTTTGACTTTATGCGCACATTTCTGTCAGTGCTTTATACAAGAAAGTAAAACTTCTTCCTTATATGCACTTATAAACAGAAAGAATTTGCAGAAGCTGCATAGTGAGTCAGAAACACAAATATAAACGTGTATAATAAGTCAGGGGTAAGATTCAAACAGTGTAAAGTTTCCAAGCAAATCAGCCGAATACAGTTTCCTACTGTATATTATTACCGGGATTTAGTCTATTGAAGAACTCCAAAAAGAGAGGAGTTTTTACTCACCTTCTTATTCTATTTCTTTACTATTTTTATTATTTTGTTCTTTCCTTGTTCATTGATTTGTATTAAATAGATTCCTTTAGGATAGTGTGAGCAGGGAATAATAAGAGTTTTATCTTGTACCTTTTGCTGATATAGGGTATTTCCACCCATATCATATATATTTATCCGGATACTGTCATCAGCAGGAATACCATAAAGTATAATTTCTTGCTCTACCACGGTTGCGATAACTTTTATTTCAGAAAGAACATTATTTTCTATTCCTGTTGGGTCATTAACTGTTACCAGACAAGTTGCATGAAGCTCAGGATTACCGTCTAAGGCAACAGTTACCGTTGCAGTTCCCCCTTTAAGTGCAGTCACAGTTCCGTCATTATCAACCGCTACAACCTGTGTGTCACTGCTGCTCCATACAAGATGCTTATTCGTTGCATCTTCAGGCATAACAGTTGCTACCAATGTTTCTGTCCCTCCTTTTTCAATGGATACTTCTTTTTTATTCAAAGAGATAGCTTCAACTACAGGTGGAATAAGCATCAACATTCCGTAGACCTCTGCTTGTTCTGTCTCTTTCCCGCTTTTATCAGTTAAAATGATATCCTTTAATGTAATAGGATAGTTTCCGAGAGCTGCATCTGAATTGTTGAGTACTTTAATCTCTAATAAACATCCGGATTCTCCTTTGAAAGATTCATTTTTCAAAGAATATGCTAATATGAAATGCCTGTCTTCTATTTTTTCCCATCTTATTTCATGAGTAGCACTTTGCCGGGTCTCGGAAAGGGAAATATCCTGAATAGATATCTCTTTGGGAAAGATTGCATTGAGCTGAAAAGCTGTTATCTCCTCTTTATTATCTAAAAAAATACTTATTGTGCTGATTCTTCCCGAAGTAATGCTTTGGTCAGGAACAGAAATTGTTTGTGCAGTTATCCACTGCGCAAAGCAACTGATGAGGGCGAGTATGATATATCGTTTCATAATGTTGTTGTTTGCTTGTTAGTCTTTTGAAAATTTCTGAGTTTTATAGCCATTCTCAGTGCCTATCTTCAGAATATAAACACCTTGAGGCAAAGCATTGATTTCAATTTCGTTGGCATTGCTTTTCTCTAATACCTTCATGCCATTGGAGGAATAGATAGAAATGAGCTGGGGAGTTTCTCCTCCTTCTATTGATATTCTATCATGACTGATGATGATTTTCATTCCACTTTCTTCTTCAGGTATTGAGGTATATACCTTCTCTACAAAAGCAATTTTACTTCCATCCGGTGCAACGAAGTGCATATCAGAGATTGAACTGTTATCAGAAATAGAGAATAAGGAATGAATACCTTTTGACAGTACTTGTTTGGTAGTGTAGGCTAAGATTCTCTGTTTTCCTTTTTTCTGATAATGTGTAATCGTGAAATCTTTCAGCTCCGGCAATCTACCCAAATCTCCTGTATAGGCAAAGTCGAAACCAGCCAATGGAGTTGCCGATATTATTTTTAGGAGATTACCTTCCCGGAACAAGATATTTTCTGTGATATCTATATCTCCTGCGCGGGTGTGAGTGGACTTCTGGATATCAAATATCATATTGACGATTAATACTACATCGGCAATATCCACTTGCCCATCTTCGTTTATATCCGCATTGGCAAAAAAGAATGTTGCCGGGGTGCTGTCAATGATATAATCAACTGTATTTACGATATCGGCTACATTAATCAAGTCACTTCCATTAGCATCTCCTTTGGTTATGGGCTGCTTCCAAACAAAGGGAACGCTTCTGTATTTTCGGCTTTCGTTGGTAAACGCCACTGTCCTTACTTCGTAGAACGCTCCCGGCACTAAATCCGTGACCTCTACATCCGGTTTCCCGTTGTCGGTCATTGCCAGCATTGTCTCTTCGTCTCCAGTGATATTGTATTCAAAGCCGATGCCGGCAATAGTCTCGCTGCCTGGAGTATATTTGCCTTTGAATGAAGCCTTCCGCTTATCGGCTGTTATGGCATAGACGGCAAGTTCCGGTTCGATGGCAGGCTGTATAAAGGTGACCCATTCGCCATACTCTTTAGATAGGCTTCTGGTTTCCGGATTGAACTCAACAAAAGCGCGATAATAATATTGTTTGTTTGCGGAAAGAGTTGAGAGAGTTATTTTGAATTCATCTTCCGGTTTCAAAGTGATGATTTTGGTAATCGTGTCTTGTAGTGCCATCCATTCAAATCCTTTGGATACAATGGTTGCTTCTTGTATGGATGGGCGGTACAAACCGTTTAAAACGACTTGTACTCCTTCTTTTTCTATGGGCAATGTGGTGGTACATGATAAGGCTTGCCAACTGAATAGAGGATATCCACTGTTAATAGGATTGTCTTGATTGTCTCTTACCCATTTTTTTTCTTCAGAGTCTGGACCATTCAGTAAATCTATGATCTCAGTATCTTTCATTTCTTCTATGGTTTTGGATATTCCCAAGTCATTCAGGGGCATTTCCGGAGTGTTGGTCATTGAATAATAAGAATTATTGCTGCCTGCATATTGGTTGTATCCGGCAATTCCTCCGCAAGAGTAGGGCGATGTAGAAGAACTGATACTTCCTATGAAATAGGAATCTGTAATATTTCCCATACCTGCAATGCCGCCAATAGCTTTGGTGTCTTTTTCCCCGATAAGGTCTGTTGACAAGTCTGCTATTGCAAAGCAGTTCCTTATTTCCTTACTCGTTCCCCCATCGCCAATAATACCTCCTACTAAATATCCGCCTTTAACAGTGCCATGGAATGAACAATTATAGATGGAAATACCATCTCCAATATTGCCCCCCACAATGCCACCTACTCCTGTATTATAGAATGGTTTAGGGGTATTGGCAGTACTCTCAACATAGGCATTGCGGAATGAAAGGTCGTGGATTGATGCATTCCGAAAGGTAACGCCAATGAATCCGGCAAATAAATCATTGACGACTATCCGCATATTATATATCGTTTTCTGATTGCCATTGAAATCTCCTTGAAATGTTTCGTTGAGTGGCGTCCACAGTTTGCCTTGCAGGTCAATATCGTTAATTAATTTTACGCTTTGGCTAGCAAAAGCATATCCTTGTTGTACCAGCTGATTCAATGTCCACAATTCATCTTTATCATGAATAAGAATTGGGTCAATGTTGCTGCCAGCATAATCAAACAGTGTTGCCGCCTTTTGTTCATTGCCATAAAATTGAGAGCCGTCTTCTGATATGGCGTATACTCTATATGTATAACTTGTACCGGGAAGGCAATTTTCAATTTTTATGTTTATTATTGAGCTTGTGTCACTTGCAATACGCATCCATCCTGAATCGGTTTCCTTCTTCCATTCCATTCCGTATCCTATTGTTTTGTCCTTGAGAGCGATACCTTGAATGGTAAAATGATTTTTGCTGAAATCGCTGCAAGGCAGTGCATATAATGAATATTTGTTTGTCTCTGTTGTTAGAACAGGCAATCCTTTTCCTGCCACATATTGCCAACAAGGTGTTTGCGTTTCTTTATTTAATTGATCCACAAACTGGGATGAAGCTAAAAAATCGGATGTTATTAAAGTAGAGAATTTGTCTTCACCTTTCATGTGATAGCAGTTAGATATGTATCCATCTGTATTTATTCCTATTATAGCACCGTTATTGCCAGGAGTGTCACCTGTAGAAAAACAGTTGGCGATACTGCCGCGAGCCTCGCCCACAATACCTCCTGTATATGCTTCCTGTATACTTGACTGAATATTTCCTATGTTATAACAATTTTGTATAATACAACGTTGCCCGCAATATCCGGATATCCCTCCACCAAGATCTGGAGCCTTCGTGTTCACTGTTTTTGAAATAATATCAGCATGATTTATGCATTGTTCTATATTTCCATAGTTGCTGCCGGCTATACCTCCCATTTGATTGAAATAAGATTCTTTATCAAGTGAACTGAAAAGCCCATCTGCCATACAATTTCGAATCGTTCCTCTTATCGTTACTCCATTCATTAAGGTAGCTTCGTAATTGATGCCACAGATACCTCCTATATTATCATTATTAGTACAAAATATATTACCAGTAAAATTACATAATTCTATTAATCCGTAATTTTTGTTGCATATTCCTCCTATATAGCCACTTTCGGTAACAGTGCAATTAAATGTACTATAGCAGTTCCCTATTACCCCATAATTAGTGTGGCTTATGGATGAATTTTCGACTTCGCAGTTTGTAATCTTTCCGTGGTTCGTTGAAGTAATTGTGCCTATGGAACCGGTATCCGGTTTAACCATTCTTATATTTTTGATGCTTCCCTTTTCTCCCAAGATGCTAAGAAGGTAGCCTGACTCTGTATAACTGGCGTTGAAATAGCGTTTCCCTAATTTTATGGGGTGATGATTCCCATCAATGTGCCCATTGAATCCTGTAGAACCATCATTTGGTAACATGGGAGACAAAGTCATGGTGTCGGTGATAAGAAAATAGATGTTGTTAAAATCGTAATTGGCCCCATAGTTCATGGCTATTTTTTCCCATTCTTCTGCTGTATTGATTAAGAATGGAGAAGATGCAGTTCCTTCTCCTTGAGCGAATTGTATTATCTCGGCATATTGTGTCTCTCCGTAGTAAGTACCTTTTTCAGTGACGGCATATATTCTATAATATATCGATTGTTGTTTGGGTAGATTTCTTAGTGCTACTTCGCCTACTAAGTTGTTCGATTGTACTTTCTGCCAAATGATATCAGTATATTGGTCGGCACTATGATAAGCAATGCCCTTTTCTATAATCTTTTCATTTCCTTGAATGATGTTTATAGGGACATTAAGTGCAGTAGTTTGCGCAGCGTATTTCAACTGCAAATTTTGTGTTGTAATTAATATCGGGAAATCAACTTCTATTTGAAAATCGTCGATTCCAATAAATTCCTGATTGCTTACAGCATCGTTGGTTCCTAAATCTCTGTCTCCTTCAAAGGCTATTTGATATTCACTGCTCAAATTAGGAAGCTCTATCTGGATGTCAGACCATATCGTATAATTGGACGATGGTAGGAACGTTTGTAATAATGACCACTTTGCTTTGGTGCTATTTCGGTAATATACTCTCAATGTATGGTTTCTATTATAGCACTTAAACTTTGCTATGGCACATTCTTTGTTTGAAAAATCAATGATTGGAGATATTAACTTAGTGATATAATGTTTACCGAATGAAGTACTGATAGAGGCTTCCGTATCACATTCCATATCGATGTATTCAAATCCGGTTCCATTACTGAAGATGTGTACATTCTCAGGGTCAGCCGGACGGTTCTTCCAAGAATATTTCGCTAATGCATATTCTTGTTGCCAATCAGCAGGTTCTCCATTTTCAAAGTCTTCAATGAATGGAAATTTTCTTATAATACCTGTATTTGTCATTGCCTTTATCTCGGTTCCAGCCAACCATTGATATTCTTCTCCTATATTTGAAAAAAGCTTGTAATAATAAATGTGATGTTCTTGCAATCCTGTATGGACGAATTCGGTCTCGGTTCCCGTATAAACAACGGTTCCTCCATTGTCTATTTTATCTCCAACTTGGTAATTCTTATTTTGTAGAGTTCCAAATTCAGGTGTAGTATTACAGGCTACTAAAACAGTTTTGTTGTTCGGGTTCTTCCATCCTATGGATATGCTGTTTATATCGCTGTTGATGATATATATGCCGTGAGCACTGCCATAACCACCCCCACAGACATCGAATGTGGCATATTGTTCTGTGACATTTTCGATAATGTTTGTAATGGGTTTGTTTGTAGGTAACTCACTCCAACTTAACATTGCAGGCGTGGTGAAGTCTGTAAATTCTGTAATATTGTTTTTCCCCGGATACATACAGTTCCAATAAGTACCATACGTATCACAATTTGTAGGCAATGCCGTGGGACTCAATGGAGAAACAGGATAAAATCCCTGCGGATGGGTGGTATTAATTGTGTTTCCCGCCTCTAATCTTAAGTCGCCACTTGCATGATATATCATTAATCCATGTCCCGGAATGTAAGAATCGAAACCATCTTGACTACGATATTCCAATAGGTAATATTCATTAGGAGTTTGTGTGTTGATGCGCACAAAGTCTGTACTTCTTTTGCTATGCAATTGAGTTGAATAGGGTTCATTTACTTCAGTGACTTCTCCCCAACCGAAATCGTATATTTTCACATATGGGTTAAAATGGGCCGGGCAGGCTCCATCCTTATTCCAATTACCACTTCCCATGACATCCCAATCACTTGTTCCATCGTATTGTCCTCCTACTTGATAGTCCGTATCGTAAAAATCAGCACATCCTAAAACATGTCCCAGTTCATGACAGATTACTCCGATATAAGTCATTTTATTTTCTTGTGAGCCTCGAAGCTCTGGTGAACATGAATAATGGCTGATCTGCTTTCTGTTGTAATATCCATAAGTCGTCGACATGTGCGACCAAATGCAATCAGCTCCCCCGCCTGCTTCCTCTCCATGTCCGGCAAATATGATATGTACTCCTTCAACAACACCGTCATTATCATTGTCGTAATTAGTATAATCAACATCTTTTGCTGCCATAGCCACTGCCTCAGCTGCTAATTCTTGAGGGTGGGCATCATGCCCATCCGACCAGTTCTCTCCATAAAACTTACTTTCATGCTTAGCTTGATAGACCCCTACTACATCACTGATCAAGTCTAATTTTCCGAAAGAATTTTCTTTATAAAAATCGCGCACACTTCCCTGATTGCCATATTTGGTATAGTTCAGTTGGTTCATTAGGGCTTCAAACTCCGATTTATCCGTGGAGAATCGGAGGTCAGGAAATTCTACCAATATTACTAGAAAACGTCTGGTTCCCACTATTGGGGCTTTCCCTTCTTCGATGCTTCGGGTTTCTGCTTTGTCAAGTTTCATCCGTTCTTTCATGACTTTCTGCATAGTCTGAACTTGCTGTTTGGAATATTGCAGTTTTTTGGGGATATTGGTTAGTCTTTGCTGTATGATACCCATGCGCTGATTGGTATTTGCAGCTCTCATTTCCGTCGGTACCATGTCTCCATTCAGATTGCGTTCTGCAAAAACGAGGAATCCTTTCTTACCGTACATGAGTGAATAGCCATCTTCTGTTTCGGCCCACTTTGTAAATTCACTACCGCGTATATAGATTTTAACTGTACTTCCGTCCGGTTGGCGAAAATCAATCAAACCGGGATAGGCACTTACACTGAATACTGATTCGCTATGAAACAGACATAATATTACTAAAAGAAATATAGCTTTTTGCCATAAAAGAAATGAGTAGTGTTTTTCCATAATCATGTATTTTTATTATTCATTTTGCCGTCTATTGTTGTGGGCGGAGATTCATACTTTTGATATTATTGAAAGCAGAACCCGTAACAAAAGTAGTTATTTTTTCATAAAATGTTTCTTTGAAAGGGAAAAATAATCTGCTTGCTATCGTTTAAAAGCGGTCTGATTTTCAACTTATTCATTATTTATGTTCGTTTAATCCAGCTTTTTGTTTGTCTAGCTTAATTTGAAGAAAAATAAAACGTGATGTAATGCTTCTCTTCCGGCTGCTGCAAAGGTAAGCAGTAGCCGGAAGCCAATCCGTCCCTATTCTGAAGCCCTCTTTTCAAAAAATCAATTATCGAATAAACTTTTGCCAGTGTCCACTTTATAGAGCTGCTGCAGGGCTTTAGTACCTTTTTTATGGAATTTACAAACCTCTTTCCTTTTCAGACAGAACACCGGTAAAAAGAAGAAAATACCGATAATAGACATGATTAACCCACCGATAGTACCCGACGCCAATGGGAACCAGAAAGCCTCTTTCTCCGTCCCCACCATGAAAGGGATGAAACCCAGAATCGTGGAAACTACCGTGAGGAAAATAGGCACTATTTTAGCATTCCATGCCTTTGTATAAGCACGAAGCATGGAAAGGCGCGGAAAGCGGCGGCGAATACTGTTATACTCATTCAAAATATAAATACTGGCATTCACAGTAATACCACAAAGCAATACAAAGGATGCAAAACCTCCCTGGTCGAAATTCAGGCGGAACCAGTAGAATGTGAGGAATACACCGATATAAGATACCGGAATGACGAAAATGATAGCTAAAGGTTGTTTTAACGAATTGAACAGCACACTCGTCGTAAAGAAAATAATAGCAATCACAACCAACAACAACAGATATTGCTTATTATCTTTCTTGTTCCATGCCCACGACTGGCTATCCGACTCGGCTGTATATCCCATTGGAAGCAGCTTATTAAACTCTTCCAAGTCCCGCTTCTGTATCTTATTACCTTGTTCGTACGAACCGATATATTCATATTGCAGACAAAGACGGTATTGCTGGTTCTCTTTGGCTATCTGCTGCGGCATCTGCCCCTTTTCCACCGTAGCCAATTCGGAAAGCTTATAATGCTTTCCATCATCCGCACCATACGGGAAGAACTGCATAGCCCACACATCATAATCACGTGACTGACGTGAAGAAAGTTTCACACTCTCCGTGCCACTTTCCGTCATGACCGAACCCACCTGCATGTTCTTACCGAATATCGGCTGAATAGCTGCAAACAGGTGTTGTGCATCAATACCCTCCTGAGCCATGCGTTCCTTATTCAGGTTGAAATAGAATTCCTGATAATCATCTTTCCACCAAGAGAATTCCGACTTAATAAATACCTCTTTTATGCGGCGGTGCGAAAGCAATACTTCTTTCAGTTTCTCGGCCCATGCATAAAGTTCATCGTAATTATAACCGTACATCTTGATACGATAAGAACCTGCGCTTTCACGAACGTCATTACTGAATCCCTGATCTTGCAGGCCATATACATCCCAGCTGCCGCCACCCAGTTCGGAAACTTTACCTATCAGATTTGCTTTCAGTGTATACGGGAAACCGCTATGCTGGTATTCTTTCTTAAAGTAAATCTGAATATTCCCTCTACGTGCATTATACACAGAAGTATGGAACTGCTTGATCTCCTTAAAACCACTAAGATAAGTCTCTACGCGCTTCACCAATGTATTCATTTGCTCCAGCGTACTTCCATTTGGCAGATTGGCATTGGCATAAAGCACAACTTCCTCATTACGACTAAAATAGCTTCCTTCGTATACCTTCTGAACGAACAGCCGTAAGCTTCCGCCTAAAGCCTTATCCACTATAGGTTTCACTTTTTCCTTATAGGTAGAAGATCCCAATGTCTTATTATACCTTTCTTCCCATTTACCTTCTCCTTCCAACTTCTCAGGAAGAAGGAAGACCGGCAATCCGAACCCCAGCAACAGCACAATGCACACCGCCACCCGCCAACGGAGAAGAAAACGAATAAGCACCTGATAGAAATGGGTAAAATAAACAGTCAACCTGCGAATACGTATATGCCGGTGCATCCATTGCTTCGCATTCTGCAACCACTGATAAGGACGAAATACCATTCGCCTGTTTTTGTGCCGCAAGGTCTTCTTTGAAGATTTCTTCACCAAACTAATCTTTTCAATCATAGCCGGTACAAAGAAAAGAGCAACAAAAAGAGAAACTGCCAGGTTAATAATCACTACAGCAGCAAAATCCTGCAAATTCAGCCGGATCTTCTCGTCCAGAAAGAAAATGATGACTAAAGCCCCCATCGTGGTCAAAGTAGCCGCCAGCACAGACATGAATGCTTTCAGATTACGCCGGTGCAAGATATGGTCGGTCATAACGATAGTGCTGTCTATCACAAGATTCAAGGACACAGTAATCCCTGCCAATGAATACAATTGCATTTCCAGACCGAACATATAGTAGAAAATAACTGCAACGGCAATATTTATTGCCAAACTGGTGACTATAAGAAGCAGATATTTCAGGTTCAATGTGATAATCCAGACAAACACCAGCAAAATAAGTACTGTCAATCCGGTACGGAAATAAATTTTATTAAGTTCTTCACGAATATATTCCGTAGCATCATAACTGGTATGCACCTCATAGCCGGGAGGCAATGTCAGGCGTATGTCCTCCATTTCCGCCATCACTTCATTGCTCAATTGCAACTGATTGGCAGTTTCCACCGCTGTGATCGACATATAAATGGAATTCAAACCATTGATACGATAATAACTTTGAGGATCTTCTTCCACATGAGCTACCTTCACGAGTTCATCCAAGTGGATGATTTTTCCGTCGGAAGCCGTCACAGTGATATCCGAAGGATCAAACTGCCCACTGACTCCATCCGGCACCAACACCAAGCGTATCCATTGTTTGCCTTCGGGCGTATCCATGTTGTGCGTACCCAGAAACTCCTTATTATAGTGTAACTGGATGGCCTGACGGATATCTGAGATACTGACACCCAAGGTCCGTAGTTGTTCACTGTCATACTCCAACCGCCACTCCATCGGAGTAGCGCCACTTAAATCAATCTTATAAATGCCTTGAAGTTGAGCCAACCGGGGCTTGATATGCTCTTCTGCATATTGTTGTATCAGTATAGGCGTGGAGGGTGCATTCAGTGTAAACGAAAGAAACGGGCGGGATGCATTCTCATCGGGTACTTTCATATCGATATACGGATAGCTCACTCCGGAAGGTAATTGCGACCACGTCTGTCGAATGATTGTGGAAGCTTCAAAACGTACTGCATCCACATCCGCATGTTTATCCAAATCTACCGTTATCGAGCCATAACCGTTACCGGAAGTAGAATACATGGCCTTTACCCCTTTGATACGGGCCAACATGGATTCCAGTTTGCTCGTCGCCTCCATTTCCACCACCCGCGACGAAGTGCCCGGCATACTGAAGCGCACCGTGAAGCCCGGCAATGTACGCGACGGGTTCAGCTTGACCGGAAGCATCGGAACCAGAGCCAAACCTACCAGTGCCAGACAGACAAAGGTGACGATGAGGGTGAAAGGAGAGAGACGTTGCATAATTAAAAATTAACAATTAAAGATTAAAAGCCACGACCAACGCAGGATTAATGGCTATAGTCGAACTTGTCGGAAAGGGAGAAGCCACTGGCAAAATCATGCAAGGTCAGTTTGCGGATTTTGTAGTAGTTCAGCCAATAGTTCTTCAGAGCCGATATATAGTTGCGCTGGGCCTCTTGCTGACGGTTCAATGACAGGGTAAGGCTGCTGATGTCGGCTTTGCCGATGATGAAACGCTGGCGGGTTTCATTATATGCCAGGATAGAGAGATCGAGGGCTTCCTCGGCACTTGTCACCAGATCTTGCTGGACATTGAAATCGCTCACGGTCATAATGACTTCTTCTTCAATACTGATCTCGCTCTGGCGGGAAGAGGTCTTTATCACATTCAGGTTATTACGAGCCATATTGTATTTGCCTTTACGCACCCCCCAGTCCACTAAAGGGATAGAAACGCTGACAGAAACCATCTCCTGTTGCATGGGTCGATTGTAGGCTTCGCCAAACTTCTCTGCCACCTGATTGAAACCGACACTGGCATTGATACTGGCATTGAAGCGGGACTCTTTTCTAGTCTTGTCCACATTCTGTTCAGCCTCCAATACATCCTGACGCAAACCCAGGAAATTGGGATTGTTTGTACGCGCAGCATCCAAAGCGGCATCTACCGGAATAGCCAGTTCTCCGGGACGGCTGGGAAGGACAAGCCGTATTTCTGTATTCTTTTCCAAATTAAGGAAAGAAGCCAATGAGAACATGGCACGCTTCAATGAACTCTCTGCATTTTGCAAAGTATTGCGGGCGTTCACAACGTCCAGCTTCAGTGTCAGAAGGTCTGCACGACTGATAGAGGCTATCTTCAGGCGTTGCATACCGATGCGATAAAGCGTATCGGAAGAAGCGACATTTTCTTTTGCCAGATCATATTCAGCTTGCGCCATAGCCAATTCAAAGAAGTAGGTAGTGGCTTGTTCGGACACCTGTTCGGCATTATAGATATACTCTTTCTTTACCTTTTCATATTTCAGCGGTTCTATTTTCCGCTCCCAGCGGAAAGGATTATAGCCTACCAGACTTTGTGAATAGCCTACACGTATAGGAACACTGGTATACTGGGTGTAACTATTAGAACCAAAGCTGCGCATATACCCCAACTCCGTATCCAGATAGAACGTACCGCCCGTCAAGTCAAAATTTTGTTTGATGGCCAGATTACCGTATGCATAGAAAGATTGTTGACTACGGTAAATATCCAAGTCTTGCTCAGAGTCATAACGTTTTGTAATGTCACGGTTGTATTGTGCAGGGGTCATATTCAGAGTCAAGCTCGGCAAACGGTTTGCCTTATAAGTGCGGTACGCCCAATAGCCGGACAGATACATATTTTTGGTACGGAAAGCTTCCAGCGAACTGTCGTTTGCCATGATAATGGTTCGTTGCAAATCCAGCGTTATCTGCTGCTGCGCAATGGCAGGAAGTATCAGAGAAAGTCCGAATAGAATTATCAAACTAAGTTTCTTCATTGTATCAAGCTTTTTTGTTCCGGTAAATAAACCAATATATCAAAGGAATAATGAACAGACTGACCAGTGTACCGATAAACATCGCCCCAATCATAGCAATAGAAAGCGGTTTCTGCAATTCCGATCCCATATCGAAAGAGAATAACAACGGCACCATAGCAAAGATGGTAGTCAGCGAAGTCATAATAATGGGGCGCAACCTGCGCCTTCCCGCCTCATGGATAGCTTCCAGAAGTGGTATCCCCGTCTTACGCAATTCATTGATCGCATCAAGTTTCAAGATAGAGTCATTGATAATGATACCGCACGTTACGATTAAGCCGATAGCAGACATCAGATTCAGCGTATGTCCGCATATCCACAGCAGTACCAGGGCAAATGCTACGTCTATCGGTATTTCAAGCAGTACGACAAGCGGTTGCACAAAACTCTCGAACTGTGCCGCCAGAATAAAATACATCAACAGAATAGAAATAAACAGAATGACTACCAGTTCATCCAACATCTTGCGATTGGAAAAGAAACTTCCTGAGAAAGCTGTATCCCAATCTCCGGTAGCATCCGCAACTTCTTTCACTTGCCGCAGCAGTGGTTCTGCTTTTTGCACCTCGTAGAAGCGGAAAGGAACATACTCTCCGTTACGTCCTGCAGTTATGGCCTTCAAGTCTTCCGCCGTCACCACCGATACCAATTCTCTTAACTGTGAATGTGTTGCCGGAACACTTTCATTTCCTATACGCATAAATGCTATAAGTTGTCCATCTCCCTCATAATAGTATGGTGTCTGCTGCCCTTTCATAACTTCTACAATAACAAACGTCTTGTCTTTATCTTTTTCAAATGAAAGCTTAAACTCTGGTATAGGATTAAGGTGTGTTTTAATTATTTCACTAATTTTCTCTGCATCACCTTCAGCATCCGAAAGACCA
>OGMW01001046.1_pt1 | contig 26357 bp, 23 predicted proteins | sample 1573281 | NCBI WGS metagenome assembly OGMW01 (sample SAMEA2581907, study PRJEB24529) | metagenome | biome: Human gut stool | place: China | collected 2011 | reverse complement strand
GAAAATTAGTCTTTTTAAAGTCGTTGACATCTCTTTCTTTACGGAATTCCTGCTTTTTCACCATTGCGATCAACTCTGGCTCCTTTTTAAGGGAATAGGTAAGAGCATGATAATGCTTTAATATATTTTTTTGAAATTGCCTTTTGCGAGCACTTTATTTTTTGAGCGACTTCAGCTTGCGAAAAGCCGTCAAATATAAGCAATGTAAGTAATTCTAAATCGTCTTCTGATAGCTTTCTCAACTTTTTACTCAAGCGCTCATCCTCAATTTCTTCCAACCACCAATAGCGGGAAGTATGAAGCAAATCCATGTTGCATGACAATTGATCCAAAAAGAAATAAAGTAATGGATTTTGACCCTCAAACTCAAAATCTTCAACATTATAGGGAAGACTTTGCGTTCTTCTCATATATGCAATATCACGGGAAAATTGTTGTTTATCAAAATCCTCTATTTTTTGAATTTGATCTTTTGTCATTCCAATTGCTTCATATTCTTTGCGTCGTTTCAATTGCTTTCTGTTGAACTCCTTGTAAATAGCTGCAAATGATTTAATCATATTTGTAACCTCCAAAATTTTTGATTAATGAGTTGCTCAATCAAAAATTGAAGGTTACGGGTATTTGAGTTTATAGCACTCCCAACGCTTCACGGTTCCTCCTATCCGTAGCTTTGAGAGCAAAAAAGGATATAAAAAAATAGGCGTGACAAGGTAGCTATCAAAGCTACTTGTCACGCCTATATCTCGTTCCGATGTGAAAACACCGCCGGATTGGCTCTTGTACTAAAAGTAGAGACTATTTAATTTTCAGGCATTACTCAGCACCACTTGTACCTTTTTGCCACACCGACTGCATTTCAGTTCAAGCACTATATCTAGTGCATTTGGTTTTAATGGTTTGCTACCCGACTGAATATCCATAATTCTGAGTTCACAAATTGGACAACGGACAACCATTTTATCATTTGCTTTAGTCGATGATTTTTGTTCCATGCGCACCCCTCGTTCCTTGGCTATATTAGCCCAATGGTCTTGAGGCGAATTTCCATTGCTTGAATCGATACATTAAACAGCTGCGCCATCTGTGCAACAGTTGCTTCTTTTGTTAATTTGGGCTTTAAACGACAAAACGCCACTTTTACTCTGCCATACGGCATCAGTAGAGCGGCGCCAAGTGAATCGGCCTCTCGCTCAGTGCGAATGTCAGAGTCGGAGGAAGTTTTGCTTGCTAATTCATCTATTTCTTTGTAGTAATCCTGATGGATCATCCAGTGACCAAGTTCATGCGCTAAAGTGAAGCGCAGGCGTTTCATCTTGTTTTCAGTTAACAATCGGCTATCAATCAGGATGGTTCCCGCTTTTGCGTAGACGGCTTCATATCGCTTTAGCCTTGTATCATAAACCGGAATGATACTATCTTCAAATACTGTGATTCCATGAATTGCCCCGTTTTTTGAAAGATTACGGTACTGCACAATAATTCCAAAGTGAAATTCGATCAGCTCTTCAATGGGTATTTCACAAGGATCGCCGCACACAAGTTCCTCGTTGTAGTGTTTAAGGGTATTCTGTGCCAATGTTTCAATTGCCCTTGGTTTATAGTTTTTAAGCATCTACTGACCTCCTTCACCTCGGTTTTCCTTTAATCTCCTCATGAAATCTTCCCATTCCTCATCAGTAGCGTCTAAATCCTTTGCAACACGTAAAGCAATTCGAACAACAGCATTTTCTCGTACCGTTTCTGCAATATCAAGTGGTAAAGGTTTCGATGCTTTGGTTTGGACCGCTAAATCATACAGCTTGTCCGTTTCTTCTTTATCAAGATGTAAGATTTCTGCGATATTCTTCAAAACCTCATCTGAGGGAGCTGATTTTTCATTGTTTTCCATTCCAGAAATAAAAGTAGCAGATATTCCAACCTCCTTTGCAAATGCCCTGAGCGTCATTTTGCGTTCCAGTCGTTTTTGCCTAACATATTCTCCGAATGCAATATCCATATCAAGCTCCTTTCCGTAATTTTTGTTCACCAAATGGTTTACACCATCATTTTATCAAACAGTTGTTCCAGTTACAAGTATATTTTTCCATTAAAAAAGAGTTGTCAGTTTAAACCGACAACTCTTCTTTTACAACATATATTACCTATCTCTTTTTTCAAATGGGCTTAAACGGATAAACAAATCATCACTTACCACATCAGCAATTTCTTTATCCAACACTTCAAGAAGTTCTTCTTGCCGAGGCTGCCCAAGCGTGAGGCGATAGAGTGACAGCACTTTAATAAGCCGTATATACCGTATTTTATCTTGACTCAGTGGGTACATTGGTACAAAGCGCTCAATCTTTACGCTGTCTAAGCCCTGTTCACTTAAACACCAGTACGGAACTAAGTCAGAAGAAAGCCCTTTTTCTTTTTCGGCTGCCTTTTTAAACATAGCATCCCAGGTCGGTTCTGCACCATATCGATTGGCAACATTCTGGCGAACTGCAAGACATTTGTATCTGTTAATTCTGCCTTCACGCTGCTCTAAATCAATAGGGTTAGACGGAAGATTCCAGTGCATGACACGGCGACAGTAGCAGTGAAAATCAAGCCCTTCTTGTCCGATAGAGGTTGTAGAAAGAACGAATGGACGAAACGGCGAATTAAAGGCTTTTCGAATCTTCTCGGTTCTAATTACATTTTCGTTGCTGTTGCGTGCGTTGAAGTATCCAACAGCAAAATGGGTGCGCATACGTGCTTTTTCGTGATCTGCCCCTGTGAAGGATTCCAAGGTATCAATCTGCAACGAGGCTGTATCTGCAAAGGACTCTATCATCGCTTCTGCAAGGCCAGTACCGCTCTCCGTAAGAATATGTGCATATTCATCTAAAACGGCCTGTAAGTTTCCATCTACGCAATAACGAAATACTGATTCATAATAAGCGTCATCTTCACGGCTGCCATAGAGCAAATCAAGAATAGCTGAGCTTTCCGCTTTATTAAACAGGCTGACAAATACCTCTTTTGCCAGTTTCTGTGCCGCTTCTTCATTGCCGTTTAGAAGCCGAAAGGTACAAATAGCCGGTGAGCCAATCGCCATGTTAACGAGCGTATCAACCGCATTTGACGGGATTACTGTGGGAGCCGCAAAAGGGCGGTTATCTAAAGCCTTTATCAATTCTATCAGTGCTTTTGCACCTGCGTTTCGGCTTTGTGTGAGATGATATTTATTCTTTACAGCGGTTATCTTTGGTTCAAGTGAGGCTGCAAGACTTTTGCGTATTTGCTCAATATCCGAGCTAAGATAGTCACCCGGAGAATATAGCTTTGCAAGCGTTCTTGAAACCAAGCACATGATATCTTCTGTTTCGTTTTTAAGCCTGCTAATTCCAAAACGACGTTCTTCTCTGGTGGCAAAATAGCCTCGGCCGCGTCTTTGCTTTGCATTGTGAAACAGTTTGCCGATGGTCATTCGTTCCGACTCATAGGAAAGCATCACCGACACCATTCGAGGCACCATTTCCCAAGAGGAAAACACCAAAACCTTAGAGTAATCTTTATTTTTATCAAACACGCTTCCAGTGCGGTAGTATGCCTTTGATGCAGGAATCCAGAGAAGGTTCTCTGCGCCATTCTTGCCACCATCAAACACAATTTCCTTCAATTTCGTTAAACGTGCATTGTTTGCGGGGATGGGAGCATAACCGTGTATTGCACTTTTCTTCAGCAATAGGAATTTGCTATTCGCTCCCTTCACCAGCTCAAGATGCCGACCACCTGAAAAATAATCTGTTATCTGCTTTTTGAGCTGATAGCTTTCCATAAAAGAAAGCAAATAGGGGGAGGATTTTACATAATCCATGGGAGTATTCCGATACCGAAGCGATCTTCTGCTATGGCTGCTCATATCGTCCAAAAGTGATTGCATTGCATGGTAGCCCATGATGTCGCCTTCCGATATCTCCGTTTCCGTAGCACCGCTGTCATCGATAATTCCGCTGCTAAATCGTTCGGTGCGGCAGATACCCTGATACAATGCGTTTTCAGCAATATTTTTTCGTGCAATCAGTACAGTAAGATTGTCTTTTGATATTTCACACAGTGCATGGGAATAATCCTGCCACACCCTCTCAAAAGTTTCTCTTTTCGCTTCGTCATAAAATAGAAACTGCATAACCTCCATAAATTCCTTATAGTGATCAGTCGGATTATCCGCTGCCAATTCCTCCAAGGTGGAGTATGGTTTGTAGGGCGTAGCTGATAAAAGAAGCACTTTTGTCCCGGTATTTTGCAGGAAGGCTTTGCACAGCATTCCTTGCTCATCATCTGACGGGGAAATTAAATCCCTAAATCTTTGAAACTCATCCATGATGACCAGATCCGGTTTCAGCTTGTCCAAGCTTATTTGTGCAAATATCTTGCGCAATTCATTAAGCAAGGGTCTTGAATCTCTTTTTCTTGTAGGGCTTTTTGATGTACAGTTTTGTATGATGGACGAAATAAGACCGTCTGCCGCTGCTAATCGCTTCGATAATTCACAGCTCATATCAGCAATATACTGATTCCCACCGGCATCGCAGTCTATCACCAGATTCTCATAGTGCCCCACATAGTAGCGATCCCACCATTTTTCTGCATCGTATGCGAAAAAGCGAGACAGCTGTGTGCCGAGATTTTTAAACGCAGGAAGTCTTTTGATATGAGCGTACATCAGTGCCCGTTCTTCCTGATTACCGCATCCGGATGTCATTGAGAATGAGGTGGCCGGGGTAAGCGGTATGAGCTGCTCATAGCTGCGATTTGACTTTTTGTTCTGATAGATTTTAAGGTGCTGCATGGAAAGGCGGCTTTCAGAAACATTCATAAGCTCCGAAACGCCTAATTTCCGTGCATTTTGGTTTGCTATGTTTATGTTGGAACAAATGTATATTACCTTGAAATGATCATCATACATTTCATTTTTGTGCCAATCTGCAACTTGACGCACAACATCACTGGCGATAATTGTTTTGCCTAAGCCCACTTCATCTGCAAGCAGAATTCTGTTTTGACCGCTGCGAAAAACTGCTAAAATGCGGTTAGCGGTAGCCTGCTGAAAATCCTTTGGAATCATTTTTTCAGCCTCCTTGCTACAAGCTCAAACTGGTGATACATTGTCAGAAACTCATCCCCAACAATGTCCGAATCTAATCGCTTGACTACATCAGCCAAGACAGTAAGTCTGCTTGGATTTTGATGAAGCACTCGGAGCATTTTCTCGTAGATTCCAGCAGTCAGCAATGTGCCAGCATCGCCTGCGGAAGATTCCTGTAATAACCGCAAGCTTTCCTCCGCATCCAATATGCCGGTTTCGTAATTCTCTGACAGCATAAACGAAACATAGGATAAAAACTTGGCTTTAGAATCAATAATGCTTTTATATACAGCATTGTCCCGCTCAGTTGGAATGCCATAGGTTTTCAGTTTAATGACAATGTGTCGATTTTGAATGGTTAGTATATAAAATTCACTTAGTTCCTTGAGCAGAAGTCCACAAAGCTGAGCCATAGGCTTCAATTCTTCTGCAATATCAGGTCGTTGAAGCGGGGATATTTTAATCTTAAAATCAGTTTTTATTGATTCCACAGTGATTTCCACATTATATGTATCTCCGCTGGCAACAATCTTGCAAGAGTCAAGTGCATAAACTGCTTCCTTAAAAGCCTGATCAATTGCATCCTTTTGATCAGAGGCTGATTCAGGTGCGGGAGCAACCTCAACTTTTTCATAGGGACAATTTTCATCTGGTAGGAAATCACTCGAAAATGTTTGAAACCCAACACACCTCGGTTTATATTTTAGCTTTAATAAGAACTCAATATTTTTATAAAAGGCGTTGTGTGATGCGTTTGCCGAACCGATATATAGATAATTTCCATCAGGAGTCGTAGTATAGTACAGTTTTGCGTGGATGTCCTGACGAATGCCGTATTCGTTGTCATTCAAAATATCCTTTGTGATATATACATCATCAAACCGCTCCAGTGCAAGCGGTGTCACAGATGATTTGCGTGTGACAAGCACTTTGTGATAGGGACAATCCGACAACTTACGTACAATGTCATCACTTAAAAATGGTGAAACAGCGAAAATGTCGTAGCTGGGATCAAAGAGCTTGGTTTGATTCATTCCATGCCCGGGGATACCCAATGGCAGAAACTCATAGTCCTCAAATGGATGCTCAATGTCAAACGCTTTTACGTGTAAAACATCATCCGCCAAGTCACGGATGCGTTCTTGTTTTGCCTTATCAGCAAAAGCCGCAACAAAGTGCAGCATATCAGAAAGTGGCTGATTCTTTTTTCGCTTAGATTTTATCACCTCGCCTTGGAGGCTTACGCACAGATCAATGCTATTGTCGAAGGTAAGATTCCGGCTCAAAACAAGGAGCTTTATATAGGCATCACCATTCTCGTTTTGATATTTGATAAACCACAGCTTGGGGTGAAAATTGGCTTCATTGGGCAGTTTCACCTCAAACACACTGTTTTCTAAAAGGGAGTAGACACTTTGTATTTTTGCGGGCAGTGCGATACCTCCCGCATTACAAAAAATTGCAATATCATTGCTGCTTTTTCGAATTGCTTCCAACAAATAAAAAGGGTTATTCATTGCGTCAGTGCTCACTTCTTCCAAGAGCCCAAGAGATACCGGGACGCCCAGTAATGCTTCAAGGTCGAGAGTATAGGTTAGGCATACCGCAAAATCCAGTTCATACCCCGGCTCCGGCAAAAGCTGCTCGCTATAGCTTAATCTGTTATGTGCTGTATCAAACATTGCCAAATCTATCCCTCCAATCCTGTAATGATATCATGAATAATTGTCTTTGCTGTCCCAAAGCGAAAATCCAACCTGTAAAAATGAATGGGTCTATCATAATTATAACGATATTCCATAGGCTTACGCAACTTTGCCCGATCACCTTTAATCTGCTTTTCTCTATGTACAATGAGTTCATCGATTGCATTTACATCGTTCTGGTATACGAGCGCTAAAAATTCTCTGCAAAATCTCTCAGTCAAATCATTGCAAGAGATACGACTTAAAATATCATCGAGAGAAAAAGTGCGTGTTATGAATGCGTTTCTCCACTGGTTCCACTCATCTGTCATTTCGTCATCTTGGTATTCCGAAAAAATAACATTATAGCGTATATGTGCACCGATAATAAAATCAGAGAAATCTCGTGCCAATCGATAATCTCGCTGTAGCATTTTCGGCAAAACGTTCTCTGGTATATCATCAAAGCTGTTGCAGTCCAGCTTATTCTTTATGAGAAAATCCAGCAAAGTATTTTTGGTAAGGGCGCTCTGACTTATTTTATATGCTAAAAATTCCGCTTCCTTTTTTGTGAGCAGAATGGTGGCTGCCTTTTCAAAATTGTTTTCGGGTGATATGGGAGAAAACAAAATAGAATTATAGGAAGCTGCTTCCTGATCATCGAAGGTTTCCCCATCTGTTACGACGGTAAGCTCTGCTTTCATTTTTGAGGATGCTGCAATCATACTGCAAGCTGCCGTGAGAGACACCCCTGTACCACGAAGGATTTCAAAGGTTCGCAGACCATTCCAATAGATGCCGGACGGCCTCATTTTCACCGTTCTTTTCTGCCCCAGCGCTCTTTTTCCAATAATACCGTTTTCACTGTCGTCGCTATTGTCTGCAAGAGTCTGTACCAGCTTGTCCTCGGCAGCGATAAGCCATTTGCGAACTTGTGCTCCACTTTGTAAATTTAATTCTGCTGCTTTTTGAAAAAGATAAGGGATTAGCACAAAATACTTTGCTCTGGTCTGGATGGTGGATATACCGGGGAACAGAATATCGGCATAACCGTCGCGGATGACACCGATCCCCAGTTCATCCAGTGCGGTCTGTGTGCCGAGCAATTTCAGCGTAGCAAGTATTTTGTTGCGTTCTTCCTTTGAAAAATCTATAAATCCAATTTGCACGATTTCACCTCGTTTTGTAAAGCTAACCACTATAGATTTGCGCCTATGATTTGCATTTTAATGGCTTTTTCATCCGTCAATGGAATATCTGGTATGGTGTAAAAACCATTTTTTAGCCCGATTTTGCCTACAACGGCCAGTACCAACGCATCTAATAAATCATCATTTTTAGACGCCAATGTGGGATATCTCATCTTAAAACGGTTTAACAGTTCACAGCTATTTGGGTAGTGTTGCTGCAACAAAGATAGCCGTTTGGTCATACCTTCAGCTGTTTGCTTGTTTTCAATGACGGGCAGTCCTGAATTTAATAGAGAAAAGCAGTATTCCGGATGGCTTTCCAATAAGCGATTTTTCCATGCAGGGTTAGTCTGCAAGAAAAGATCCACTTCTTTTATTTTGGGTAGAATTGCAAAGGACTGCTTTGAAAGCTTTTTCCCCATAATTTCATGATTTGTTGCGCTTGCCTTCTCATATTCTGCTTGATAGACAGCTTGCCGGCAAGGCACATTAAAAACAGAAGAAGCTTTTCCTTTTAAGGCTTTGCGAAGTGCAGCATCTGGCCGCATATCGTTTGCGTTCTCGGGCAATCCGATTGGCATATCAATCAAAATACTGTCTGCAGGCTCATAGTGTTCACAAACCTCCCGGATATGGTCAAATAAATTCACTTCACATCCGGTGTGAGAAATTGCCACACATAGCCACTTTCCCTTACAGCCATCAATTCCTACTGATAAAAAAGCGGAATCTTCAAACGACCTCTCTGCTTCCTTTCCATAGAGTTCTGCATAACAATCCAGATACTTTTGGCAAACGGATTCAAAGCTTTCCAGTTCCAGATGAATATGCGAAGCCATATTGGGCTGATAGTCGAATACCGGTTTGCGCATCAAAGCATTAAACTCACAGACTAACATGAGATCATCGATTTGCTTAACTTGCATCACTTCTTCCGATGACAGTGGTGATGTCAGATACTTTTGGTAAATCAAATCTTGTAGCTGCTGCTCAATATCCATGTAATTCAAGAGAAACGGCTTTACCGGCCGAGTGATGTCCGCAATGTATGCTTCACTTGCATCGTGAAGCAGGCAGCCAAGCTGTACCTTTTTTGAATACCCTCGTGCCTGCGCTTCAACTGCGCAGTTTACACAGTGCTGTCCTACAGAATAGAACTGGCTGAAATGTCCATTTGCTCTGCACATCATAGAAAGCGCATGAGCTATATCTTTAATATGTATTTTTGAAGCATCCGGATGGATTGGGTCAAAGTCCTCTCCTGAATATGTTGTAATATGGCTCAATACGCCCACCGTCCTTTTCCTAATTCTCGCAGAATTACATTTCAAGCTCTTTTAAACGGCAAAGCAGGGCATGGAATATACCCTCATTCACACAACGCCCCCACAAACCGTCACAGAATCTTTCTCCGCGAATATAAGCTGTTAATATAGCGAGCGTAAGCTCTATATTGGCTGTTTTAATTGCATTTTCTAAACCATGACCAACAGAAAATCCGTATTTTTCAATGGTTTGATGATAGCTGTAGTCCATAAACCCAAGCTCTTGGGGTAAGCTTGTAAAGGCTATCAGCGGTTCGTCATAGCACGGATAGGGCATAATCATTACGCCATTGTCCTGCCTATCGGTGATCCATTGATACCCTGGCTTGCTTTCCATATATGGAATATACTCGTATAAAGGTGCAAACGGTTTACAGACATCGGAAAAGCTCTGACAAATTGAAATAATATCATCTTTTTTTGCAATGCAGCTAAGCCATTCTTTTGGAATACTGTCACCGCCATACAGAATACCGGCAAGCCCTCCCGCCACAGCTCCAACGGTGTCCGTATCATCACCCAGATTAACCGCCTTCAAGACACAATCCGCATATGTATCAGTGGTTAAAAAGCACCAGATTGCCGCCTCAAGCGTATCCACTACATAACCGCTGGATAAAATCTGCGGCTCACTTAGTTCCATAATTGTTCCACCCAGTATTCTTTGAAAAGGGGTGCGTTGTGTTTCTTCTTGATAAAAGGATTTTATTTCATCAATCATCCGGCGATATGCTTTCTCTTTTGAATATCCTTTGAGAAGCTCGCAGGCAAGCTGCACATAGATATCACAAGCAATCAACGACCGCTGGTGCGAATGTGTCAGCCTCGAAACATTATGTACTATTTCAAAGCGTTCTTGCGGTTTGATGCCAAGAGTGTAAAAGGCAAGGGGAAGTATGCGCATGAGTGAGCCATTGCCGTTATCGTACTCGCCCGATTCTCCGCATTCCAAAGGGGGCTTTCCGCAGGCAAACTTTCGAATAGCAGTGAGCGTTGTTCTTCCAATATCAAACATTTCCCCATGAGCAGTCATATATCCATTCTCTGCCCAATTGAGAAACCGTACACACACATCGTTAAAATCAAGGTTGTTGTTTGTAAGGCTTTCCATAAGACAAAGCGTCATAGAGCTGTCATCAGACCAGGTGCCCTTCGCCTGTCCATGAGAACCACCTGATCTCATGGACACAACTGGGTCCGCTCTTAGTTCTTCTCTGCTTTGAAACTCAACAGGAACCCCGAGGGCATCGCCAACCACAAATCCTAATATGCCGCCAATCTCTTGATTCTGCATGATCTCACCGCCTTGTCCTTTTTTGACGTTTTTCAAAATCTTTATCAATCTGGCTTTTCCAACCGGCAGATATACTTTTTGACACCCGAAGCTCGCTGATTGCTTCACTCATAGCCATAAAATTCAGCTCTGTACCTTCGCTGTCCGCATGGTAATTTGCTGCACGGTCGGCTCGAATCCCAAAACGATTCGCTTCGGCCACCGCATCAATATTTGCCCCCAAGAAAATGAACTCCCAGCCATATTTTTCTTGCTGTCTTTGAATCTGTTCTTTTACCTTGGCATAGCTGTATTCTCGGCTTGCGTTTTCCTGCCCATCGGTGGTTATGATGAACATTACCTTTTCTGCACGCTCATCTTCAGCGGTATTTTTTTGAGCATTTCCAATTTTGTGAATGGTTTTTCCAATCGCATCAAGCAACGCTGTTGAGCCTCTGACAAAATACTCTTTATCAGAAATATTTCTAACACCTTTTAGCGGGATGCGATCATGGAGCAGTTCATACTGATCATCAAACAAAACTGTTGTAATGACAGCATCTCCCGCTTCTTTTTTCTGCTTTTCCAGCATTCCGTTGTAGCCACCGATTGTATCACTTTCGAGTCCACTCATAGATCCGCTTCGATCCAAAATAAAAACAAGCTCCGTTAATCCTTTTTTCATCACAATATCCTCCTTAAATTGATTGTAAGGAAAGGATATCACAATGTAGGAAATGAGTGGTCGCCAGATGCGCGACAAATTAGCATTCTTCCGTTACGAGAAGGAGGTAGATTTTGTTCTTTTGTAATATGTTTTGGCCATTCCACAGCTCTACACAGTTATGATTTTTCGAATTGAAAAGTGATACGAAGTGATGTATTGCTGTAAGCGTTTTTTGATCATTGCAATACATACATAAAAATTTATAGTATTCATCAAGCTCAGCTGAAGCAATCGTTGACTTGTTTTTGCCATTTAACAAGCAGTTGATATCTTTGACAAGCTGATTTGTTTGTTGTGCTCCAAAAAAGTCCTTGCCGCCAGAGGGAATATTTGCTTTTACTTCACAAACAAAAGGTTTATGACCACGATATTCGATATCATACCCATTCGTGTTTGCACTGGTACGTTTAATATCGTACAGGATTTGATCCTTTGTCACTTCTTCAAATTTGAGAATATCGCAAATCAGATTGCACGCCATTATTGTTGACTCAAAGGTGATAAGATTATTGATATTCGTGATGGCCAATTTAAGCTTTACAAGTTCTCCCAATGTGAAGGTGGAATAATAGTCTTTTTCTGTTTTCCAAAATGCACTCCAAAATGAATTGAACTCACTTTTCAAATATTGTCCCCGTTGTGTCATATCATCTGTTTTTATGGGATGTGTATTTGTATCCTTATCCATGAGAACATAATTCTTAATTGGTGGAGCGGTACGTCCAATCCGTCCGCTGCACACCAATTGTCTACAAGCGGCATTAACACTCTGCTGTGCCGCACCGGTTCCTAAAATTCTGTCGGTTAATTCTCGATCCGAAAGATTGTTGTCTTTTCTCAATTCTTCTAATATGCGCTCCTTAACACTCATTATCACACCCCCAAAAGTGGTTGTTCAAAGGCAAACAAAGCTTCGTTCACCTCATAAATATCATAGATTTTGTGTGTAATGAAGTATTCAATAATAACATCAAATTTGCTGCTGCGTGACAAGGCAAATCCAGCTGTCATCAAAAAATCTTTTGTTTCATCCAGCGAAAGCCGGAGCGCCAGTGAAAACGCCAAAACCGTAGCTTTGCTTGGCTTATAGTTTTTATCGCTGCGTATTTTAGAAAACAGCTTACGGTCGATATTCGCCTTTTTATAGGTTATCACATCGGAATATCCTTTTTGTGCAATCAGTCGGAGCAGCCGCTCCGAAAATGTATCATCAAGCTCACTGAGCACATCCGATAACGATCTTTCGCTTTCGACAAATGTGTTTTTGCAAACGCTCTCTGTGAGCTCTTGTTCATAGGAGAATTGCTGCTCATCTTCTTCGTAAATGCTGCGACGGCGATTGCGGTCATCATGGTGAGCTGCGTAATGATCATCAATATACTGACTGATGGAAGTAAAAAGCTTTTGCGAAAACCCAAAGGAAGCCTTGTCAAACACCACGATGTAAATACTCATGTCGCATTCGAGCAAAAAATCTTTGATTGCTGTTACAGCGACACTAAGAGCCTGATCCTTTGGATATCCGAAAGCCCCCGATGAAATCAGGGGAAAAGCGATACTTTCAAGATTTCGTTCTTTTGCAAGTGCAAGAGAGTTCATATAGCAGCTTCGAAGCTGTTGTTCCTCGTTTTGTGTACCTCCATGCCAAATGGGGCCAACTGTATGTATGATATATTTAGACGGTAATTCATAGCCCTTTGTGATTTTTGCATTTCCAATCTCGCATCCGCCCAGAGTTCGGCATTCTTTCAAAAGAGCGGAACCAGCAGCACGATGTATTGCACCGTCGACACCGCCTCCTCCAAGCAAAGAACGGTTTGCGGCATTTACGATTGCGTGAACCGAGAGCTTTGTGATATCGCCTCGGATTATTTCAAATGGCATTTCACCTCACCTCACATATCCTCGGCACTTTTATCAATCCAGTTTTCACCAGAATACTCACTGATCTGCTTTGCAAGTTTTTCAATATATGTAGCAGCAACTTCCTCGGTCGCATACCAAATCATCGACTGTCCAAATCCGTAGGTTCGTTTTTTTGCAGTAGGTGCGTTCCAAATATGTCTATGTCGTTCACCGGAGGCAAGCAGTACACAGTTTTCTTTGTTTGCAAGCACATTGAATTCTTGGGTTTCTCCGCTGTCAAACTCAGCATTTTGATAGGTTCTATATACAGTAGCATCTGTATACCATCCGATAATAGATGTTTCATTCAAATCAGTTGTTGCGCACCAAACAACTAATACACCGTCTACGTAATCTTCTTTTTTTAAAAGTTCACAGCCACTAATTTTTTCAATATGTAAATCATTTCGTTTGGATTTTGAAGTGGTTTTCGTTTCCACGAAGCCGAGGCAATAAGACTTGCCATCATCCAACTGAACCGGCGCAAAATTGTATTGCTCGTTTCCAAATCCGTTTTCGTTTACATAGCTTCCGCCATTATAAGGAATATCCTTTTGGCTGGCGCCTTTGTAGTATTTCATGGCAGAAATCTTACAAAATATTATTTTCATGTGTATCACCCCTTTTCTATGTTTTCGTCATCCATATACTCGTGATTCATATCTTTTCGCTTTCGCATTCCTGATGTAACGCAAGCCATTTGAGTAAATAAGGTCTATCATTATTTGCCGGGACTTCAAACCATTCCGAACAAAGAAAGTATTTATTTCCGCGTATTGTAATCGGAGCAGAATAATATCTTGCCGGACGGCCAACCTTACTATCCTGAACCGGAAGGAGGAGCGGGTATTGTATATCAAAGGTTTCTTTTGAGTACTCCTTGGTCTGCATTTGCTTCACTTCTTCCTCGGATACCGACCCTTGCTCCAGTAAACTTTTTAATATAGTACGCACAATAACCCCGATTTTCATTTCGCTAAGACTGTCTTCGTTACCAAATGGTTGGCCTTTTTGGGGCTGAAATTCTGTGCCTGTTGTCTTGTGCTTTCTCCCTGTAAAGGTTGCTCTGTCAGCAAAAAGATTTACCATTTGCAGGCTACGCATAAACAGCTCTGAGGTGTCTGCTACATCTCCACTAATGTGCATGACCGGCTCCAATATTTTGTCCTTGAAATCATCATTACAAATAATTCGCACATCAAATGGCATCTCTGCAGCCTTCAGAACTTCCTCAATGTCCGGCAACACTTTTTGTAAATCGTTATAGACAGCGGGATTAATCTTTGGAGAAGCAAAAACAATACTTCCAGAAGATATGCCAAGATATCTATATACGCACATTGCTGTACGCAGGCATTTTTTGATGACACGTGCAACAGTTTCTTCACGGGATCCGTAATTTAGCCCAGCTTCATGAAAAGCTACATCGACTGCATATACTTTTGTTTCTCCACGATCGAAGTTTAGCCCTACCACATCAATTTCTGCTTGTGCAATGATTTGAAGAACACTGCTATTACCTTTATATAGATCGTATTGATAAAGCTCACGAAATCGTTCATCAGACAAAGTCTTTAATCTATCCACCTGTTCCACATCACACAGTTCCCACTTTGCAGAAGGCTTCCAGTTTGTTTGTACGATTTGACATTCCTTTATGTGGCGAAGCCACGAAAGAATGAGAGATTCTCCCATTTCAATTTTCATATTTTCAGCCGATTACGGCTACACCTCCTCTGAATTCAAACTATTCTAAAACTGACCTCGCCAATTCTTTATATTCTTCCTTTACACACTCAGGACCAAGAATACTGATTTTACCGGCAAATCCAAACACCCAACCATAAAATCGAGGACTTACTTGTATTGTCACCGTTGCCTTAAAGTGTGTACTTCCCAAAGTGGTTGTTTCTACTTGCTCACCAAACTTATCAACAATAACACTCATCAGGTCATTGGTGCACTTTAGCTCCACATTCTTCTGCTCACCATCAAACATCTCAAATATTTGATTTGCATAAGCAGCTGGATCAAAATCGTCCGGGCGAGGTACGGCATCTGCATCGGTAACCTCTGGCTTTTCAATGCGATCAATGCGGAAGGTCGCAATTTTCTTATGTTTCTTGCTATATCCCACCACGTAGTACCGATCATCGCTCCAAAAAGTTGTAAAGGGGCAGAATTCATACAGATATCCACGATTCTTATAGACCAGCTTTTTATCGGGGTTATACTCTAAATATTTGAACTCCATCCACTTCTTTGTGCGGATCGCTTGTTGTATTTTATCTACAGTGTAATAAATTTGCTCATTGCCCGGTTTTATAATTCGCTCAGTATAAACCTCACGTTGCAGTTCTTCATATAATTTCCTGCTGGTAAGCTTCCCAATCTTTTCTATGAGTTGTTTGCTTTTTTTGGTTGTAATAAATTTTGAAGTAGCTACCGCATCCACGAGCATTTTAAGCTCAGGCAGTTCGAGCTGACGTTCCCCCATAAAATATTTATTGGGGGAAGAACGCACTGTAATAATGTCAATTCCAGCCTCCACCATCAGTGCAATATCAGTATTGATGGTGGTGCGATGTACCTTAATGCCCAGAGAATCCAGATATTCCATGAGCTCTGTTGAGGGGATGGGATGTTCCTCATCTGAGTTTTCCTGCAAATATTTTAGAAGATATAGAATCCTTGATTTCTTTTCCATGGGACCACCTCAATTCGCATACTTTTTGAAGTTTTCAGCTTGCTCCAAAACTTCCTTGTAAACATCGTCAAGAGTAACCGGGGGATAATCAAATTCATCCATTAGAAGAATTAAATCCACCTGAAGATTCGCCTTGATGTCCTCACGGGTTGACCAGTCAGTATATCGAGCTTTATCATCAACAATATTTTTAATTCTCTTTGAAAGCTCAATCATTTTATCGTCAGGGTATTCAAATTCATATTTTTTAGCAATTGCCTTCAAAATGTCATAAAAAGCTTTTTCCTCGTAATCAATGCCAAGTGCTTTAAAAGAATTTTTCTCCTGCTTAAGTTCTTCAAGCAACTTGGCAAGCTGTTCGGCTACGTCATCAAGAACATCATTTGCATAAGCTTCGTCTTTACGACGATTATTGTATTCATCAACCACTTTTTTAAGTCTGTCAGCAAATTCAACGCCCATAATTTTATTTACCTTTTTGAATTCATCAATAGCTTGAGACAAAAGTCGTTGCAGAATCTTGATTTTTGTGTTTGGAAGCTGGATAGCGTTAATCTTATCCATATACTCATCGCTGAAAATATCAACAGAAATATGCTTTCCTGTTTCAAATAATTCTTCTATACCATCTGATTGAATAGCCCCTTCAAGCATTTGTCGAACACGAGCATTCATCTGAGCAATATCAGGAGCCTCGCCCTTGGTTAGCTTAAAAAGAATAGAGCGAACAGCACAGTAAAAATGTATATAGTCCTTATCCTTATCAGAAAACTTTTCGCTCGAGCTACATAAATTGAATGCTTGCTTCATTCTTTTAACCGCTGCCATAAAGCGAGTTTCAAGTTCTTGTGATAACTGAATATATTCTACGGCTCGATTAAGACAAGAAAGCTGCTCTGTGGGAGAACCGTTAAAGAAATCCCTACTGTTGAAATTATGAAACATCTGACCAAGAACTTCTAACTGATCCTTTACAATAATAATCGATTGCTCTACACCCTCAAATTCATCATTTTCAAAGTTTGTGTACTTCTTCAAGGCAAGGTTCATATTCTTTTTTATACCTATGTAATCAACAATTAGGCCTTTATCTTTTCCTTCGCAAACACGATTTACGCGGGAAATGGTTTGTATCAGGGTGTGCTGCTGGATAGGCTTGTCAATGTAAATTGTGTCAAGCTCAGGAACATCAAATCCAGTAAGCCACATATCCACAACAATTGCAATCTTGAAATTAGATTTTGCATTTTTAAATTGACGGTCAAACTCTTTTCTATCTTCCTTTGTTCCAAGCGTATCAAAGAGTTCTTTTTCATCATCTTTGTTTCGAGTCATAACCATTTTAATTTTCGGGGTAGGTTTTAATTCTTTTTTATCTTTTTCTGATAATATAACACCATCATCACATATTTTGCTTTCTGCCCATTGTGGTCTGAGAACAATAATAATCTTGTATAAATCATAAGCAATGTATCTGTTAGAGCAAACAAACATTGCCTTGCCTGCAACGGTTGCACCTTCCGCTACACGGGTTTCATAATGCTTTATGAAGTCCTCGGCAACAGCACGAAGGCGATCAGGGTCACCGATAATTACATCAAGATTTGAAACAGCTTTTTGGCTTTCCTCAATCTGATGCTCATTTGCACCCTCTTTTTCACATTGGGCATAATATTTCTCAATTTGGTGTATTTTCTCTTGGTCGAGAGTAACCCTTGCTGCTCGTCCATCATAAACAAGATTGACCGTTATTCCATCACGAACAGATTCGGTCATTGTGTATGCATCGACAACTCCACCGAAAACCTCAATAGTTCCATCGACCGGGGTTCCTGTAAAACCTACATAAGTAGCATTTGGCAAAGAGTCATGGAGATATTTTGCAAAACCATATGTACGTTCTACACCTGATTCAGTAACCCTGATCTTTTGGTCAAGATTTATTTGGCTTCTATGAGCCTCATCAGAAATGCAAATAACATTAGACCTGTCGGTTAATAACTGCAAGTCTTCGGTAAACTTTTGAATTGTAGTAAGGTATACGCCACCGCTTGTTCTTCCTTGCAATTCCTGACGAAGCTTTTCACGAGAATCAATGCTGATAACTGTTTCATCGCCAATATACTTTTTAGATGTTACAAATTGCTTAGAAAGCTGATCATCAAGATCTGTACGGTCTGTGATAATTAAAATGGTGGGGGAATGGAAAAAGGTGCTTTTCATTAACATACGGGTAAGGAAAAGCATAGTATAGCTCTTTCCGCATCCTGTTGCACCAAAATATGTACCGCCTTTTCCATCACCGTCAGGTCGGAGATGAGCTTTAATATTCTCAAATAATTTAGTAGCAGCAAAAAACTGAGGATAGCGACAGACGATTTTTAAATCCTTGTCCGAGTTATCAGGAAAGTAAACAAAGTCCTTAATAACTGCAAGAAAGCGTTTCTTGCCAAAAAGGCCCTGTATCATTGTAACCAGAGAATTAATGCCATCAAGTTCTTTGTCTTCAGAGTTGACCTTTCTCCACGCATAGAAAAAGTCATATGGACTGAAGAATGAACCATATTTATTGTTAGCCCCATCGCTGATTACAATAAAAGCATTATATTTGAACAGCTCGGGAATATCCCTTTTATAACGGATAGTAAGCTGCTTATATGCATCCATAATGGTTGTGTTCTCTTTAACAGCACTTTTAAATTCAAGAACAACAACAGGAATACCGTTAACAAACACAATTCCGTCCGGAATACGCAGTTGATTATTAATACCCTCAATTTCAAACTGATTTACAACCTTAAAAATATTGTTTTCAGGAGTGTCAAAATCAATAAGCTCGATATATAAATCTTTTTGTGTTCTATCTTCACGATTTAAGATAAAACCGTCGCAAAGCATTTTATAGATCGCCTTATTGGCTTCATAAATTGTACCGGACACGTTACGAAGCATAAGAATAATACCGTCAATCTCACTGGTGGTAATACCATCTTTTGCGTAACGATTATATAGAAACTGCTTTATATCTTCAACAAGCAGAACCTCTGTCCTTTCTCGGTGGATTTGTTCACCATTAAGGTATGTATAATCCTGATCACGAAACAGCTCCATTATTGACATCTCTAATGCGTGTTCATTAAAATTTGCCATTGTGTTTCACTCCTTTGTTTTCTAAATCATCGTAATATAAACGCTCCACGAACTATATTAACAACAAACGGCTCGCTTTTTCCAAAGCAAGTACCATCTTTGATCAAAAAAGCTTCTACATAATGTTTGCCAAAATAACTTGTCGATTCTTTTCTTATCTTTTTTCCTTCTTCTACATGAGATTCATAGAAATCTCCTCTTAGCTGGTTTGCTTTTTGGGCTTCATAACCAGTATTCGTGATTTGCCAGTATATATCATACAGGCTCAAATTATCTGCTTGCACTTCAAATTTAATGTCGGCATTTTTCCCAATCGCTTGTCCACTATTTAGTTTTTTAGGAAGGAAGCTTTTTTGATAGGCTGTTGCCTTAATGCTAACATCCTTCCACATATTGTCTTTCCATTTTAATTTAAGATGATAGGGTAGGCTACTAACCGACTCTGATAACTGAGTTCCCGTCGAAATCTTGTGCATACTTCTGTTTAACAGTGCAAATTGTTCATTTACATTATGTATGCTACTTTCAACAGAAAAATCGAATTTCAATTTTTCCAACCAATTTCTAAATTCTTCAAAATAAGTCTCTTTTGACTGCCATTTTATAGATAAATCTTCCCGCTGATTAACTGGGTTGAGAACACACGCTTTACCATCTTTATAATCAAGACATAATTCTAATTTTAAAATCACTTCTTGAATCAGCGAAAAGAAGTCATCTGTATTTGTAATCATGCAATAAGCTTTTGTTGCCAAAGTTGTAATGATGATTGAGGACGGTTTATACTCCATGTTATCATCAAACATTACTTCTGCATGACGCTTTAGTATTTGGACAACTCTTTGTAACGGTGTTTTCACTTTGTAAAACGGAACTTGCTCTGTGCATGCCGCTTCATTTAATACATAACTTTTTTTGAACTCATCATATTTTGAGGATTTGTTAAACCATTCAAAATACCCTTTGGGATCACTAATTTCCCAGTTATTCGATAGAATTTCATAATCCGTATTGCGCTTATCTGTTATAGCTATTACAGTATCACATCCATCAGGGACAGCCGGTAAAATATCTAAATGAAAGTTATGGTTATCTACATATTTTAATGTCCAACATCTTTTCCCATCCTCAGCGCTTGATTTCATGTTATTAGAACTCGCATAATTCTTTACAATCACGCCAATTTTTTTCTTCAAATTGCTTTGAGTAATGTTTTGCTTGGTAAGTTTGCTGATGTTACATACTAAATCAATGTCATAACTTCCATCCTCAGTTAATGGCTTAATTGCTGTTCCGAGCTTAAAAGAGCCTTGCAGATAAATCTCTGGCTCATCTTCACGCATATCAGAATCAGATATATAACTGGCAATAGAGTTATATCTATTGACAGCTCGTTCATATTCGCTGTCAGGAACTTCTATATCTTCTATCAGTGTTTTGATTTCCTTTGAATAAACAGTTGCCATATCTTTTCCTCTATTCTATATACTTTGAATGAGCACCTATCTTAAAAGATTTTCCGCATATATCTATGCATTCTCTATTTATGTCTTCATATCCAGCCAAAATAACAGAATCGCATCTGCTAACACCTGCCTTTATCATTTCCTTCACCGCTTCATCCTCAAACAACACATCATAAATATCAAAAATAAGCAATTCTTTGCACCCAAAATGGGTAGAGTAGCGTATTCCGTTGTTTACTTGTTTCAAAAATTCAAAATCCACCTTTTTCAAAAGGTCATCATCAAATATATGCGAGTCAATAAGTTCTTCCTTAAATTCTCTGTCGATTGTTACTTCACGATTTTTTCTTGATTCAAACCAAGAAACAAATTTGCTTAAATTCTTACCTTTCACGTATAGACGCAAATCATTTTTTTCAAAGAAGGAGCTATTGTTTTCAGGACGAAGTCCTAATGTATCAAAAGTATCCTTGAATGACTTGTGGTATTTATACACTCCACCAACTGGTTGAAACTGTTCAATTCGATTTCCCTTGATCAGCAAATATTTATTGTCGATTTTTATTCTAAATAGATATGCTATACTCACTCTATAATCGGTATTCCAATGAATCAATGCTTGAATACGAGTGATGATTCTTTTCCAATCAGTAACAATCCAAGTTAGAGCCGCTACAATTATGTAATCGAAAATCGAATCAAACAAATGATTCTTCAAAAATTCAATCATGAATTAACCTTCTTTCTTTAGAATTTGATTCACCCTGTATTTGTAAATGATAATTTAGAAGCTCAAGCCAATATCATATTTGATAGTGTTATCACCGATAGTATAGAAATGAAGCCAATAAAATCATTTGGTTCAGTTATAACAGGAAAAACTCCTTCTACGGCTGTATCCGAATACTATGGAAATGATATTCCATTCATCAAAACGCCGGATATGCACGGAAGTGTTTATATAACTTCCTCAGAGTGCTACCTTTCAATACTTGGTGCAGATAGCCAGTCAAATAAATACCTTCCACCTAATTCAATTGTTGTTGCCTGTATAGGAGCAAATGCTGGTGAAGTATCATTAACGTCATATTCTGCACAGACAAATCAACAGATAAATGCAGTAGTAACAAAATATCCATGCTTTTTGTATTTTTCAATCAAATCACATACTGCTGAACTTCGAGCTTTAGGAGATGGTAGTTCGACGATGATAAATATAAACAAAACTTCTTTTGAAAATTACGAGTTGCCAATCCCCGAATCAACTAAGCTGAATAAACTCGAAGCCAATTTGTCGTCGATATTTAAGGCTCTGCTTGTAAATCAGCAAGAAATTGATAAACTTGGCAACATGCAATCTTTAATTATCACGCAACTAAGCCGCTAAATTATCATTTATCTTCTTTTTTAGCTCAATTCTATCGGTTATGACTTTGTAGGCTTTTACTATCTCTCTTTGCTTTGAAATATTTGGCACAGGAAGCTCAACCATACAAAGCTCGTTCCAATCAAATATTTCTCTGACACTACCGTGTGATTTATAACGAGAATATCTATCAAATTCGGGTCTTGAAAACCAAAGCATAAGATATTCCGAATCAAGCTCATCAATTTTTTCAACCTCAAAAACAGTGTAAGAGCTTGAAACAATACAATCTTCGCTATCTAAATACGCTATTGAGATTTTTTCACCATTTCTTGATGTAACAGGACCATATGCAAATTGTCCTGTTCTTACAATTTTATAACTCGATAAATCTGTCCCGATAATATTGGCAATAGAAGGAATAAACTTCTTTGAAATACTTACGCCAAGCAGGTTGGTTACAGATAAGTCCCTGTTTCTTACATCAACAGGTTTTATATAATTACCCAAGACTTTGTAATCTTTTCTCATCTTGTGCTCCTATCCTATATATTTTCTATGAGCTATTTTTACATTGCTCTGTTTTACCATTGCATACTGCAATGTAGTGTCTATTCTTTTATGCCCCAAGAGCTGTTGAAGCTGCTCGATGGGCATTCCTTTATCAATTGCCATTGTGGCAAGTGTTCTTCTAAATTTGTGCGGATGAACCTTTTGCAAGCTTAACTTCTTGCCAAATTCTCTTAATCTAACTTCTATTCCGCCAATCGTCAATCTATTGTAGGGTGCATTAAGAGATACAAATAGTGCCTGATTTTCATCTTTTCGGCTGTCTATATACTGTTGCAGATGTATTTTTGCACGAGCATCAAAGTACACAATTCTTTCTTTATCACCTTTGCCAAAAACAACACATTCTCTTTCGTTAAAGTCTATATCATCACGGTTTAAAAGTACCATTTCGCCGACACGCATTCCGGTTGAAGCCAGCATATCAATCATTGCTAAATCTCTGATTTGATCGCAATTATCACGCATAAGTTCAAGTGCTTCATCAGAGTAGGTTTCCTTTATGCTTGTCCCTGTTTTAACTTTATGTATTCGTCTTACAGGACTTTTTAATATATAGTCCTCATCTTCGAGCCACGAGAAGAAGCTGGACAATATTCTTCTGATATTGTCGATGGTAACTCTGCTTGACTGCTTTTGCGTTTGATATTCAGTTAAATATGTTCGAATATCATCCGTGACAATTTGGCAAACATCTTTTCCAAGCTTATCAAGCATAGCTTGAATGGTAGATTCATAATATTTGAGGGATTTTTCAGAGCAACCCTCGATTCGTTTGGCAGACAAAAACAGTTCAACTAAGTTTTCTCGTGGCTCTTCATCGTTGTTTTGAGTTGGGGACAGCTCATAATTCCAAAGTGCGTGCTGCATTACCGCTTGCAGTTTTTCAGATTGTGCATTATTCAGATATGGTAACATCCCTTGAATGACTTCATTTACTAATTTTTGTTTCATAGTCTATTCTCCTTTAGTTTGAGAACGACTACCAGCGGCGGTTCTTAATTTTAACCCTCGCCACTGCTGAGAGTATGTTAGTTGTTATGCTAATTTCGAGAAATTGACACACCGCTAATGCTAATTAAATATAAATCATTTTCTCCCGATTTTTTGTACGCTGTTGCCCAACAGGAAATAATCCCTTTTGTTGCTGAAATAGTTATAGATTGTCCGCCATCTGGCTTTAGGTTCATAAAATTAGAACTATCAGCATACCCCAAATCATAGTAATCACAAATAGTGCTTTCTACACTTGAATAATTAAGGCTTTTACTTTCATATTCAAAGCCCTTAGGATTTTCTTTTTTCACTTTATCCCTCCTATAAATGATAATTTAGCGGCTTAAACTGGTAAGGATTGTTGATAAAGCGTCATTAAGAGATTTTATCTCTTTTCGAGTTTTATTTTCTAATTCAAAGTACGCAGCAAGCAATTTATCAAAGTGCTTTTCTGTTCTTTCATCTGCAACGATAAATTTTCTATGACGTAGATTCTCGTCAAATGTTATTTGTGGGAAAGTGCCTGATTTTCCGTCTGCTTCTCGGTGCAGTTCATCAAGCGTTTTTTCCATTGTAAGATAATGGTAGATACGCAGATTAGACAGCTCAGACTGTGTAGTTCTTAAAACCATTAGTTTTGTTGAAACTACATAATTATCTGCCGGAAAGGTAACAAGAGCGTATCTTTTATTTGCAGGTCTTATTTCACTGAAAAGAATATCGCCTTGTGCTATTTGTTTTTTTGCTTGTCCTGGCATTTCTGCAACAGGCATATATGTATTGCAAAGAAAATCGCCAGCTAAAATGTCTGAGGTATTCAAAAATACCAAACTTTCACTATCGAAAGAATGAGTCTTTGAAAAACTTTCAATATAATCACCTAATTCAGCGATTTTCCAACCAATAGGCAAGTCGCCAAATTCGGTCGAGTACCTTTCTAAACTCGCATAAGGTGACAAAAAATGGTTGAACCAACGATAATATATTGTGTTGATTTCAGCCGCTAAATTATCATTTATCTGCTTCTTTAAAGCAATTCTATTGGTTATTGCTTTGTAGCTCTCGACAATTTCAAACTGTTTTTCAATAGGTGGTATTGGCAATTCCATTCTACAAATGTCATCCCAAGAAATACCTCCACGAACACTTCCGTCAGTATGTAACCAACAAATTCTATCAAACTCCGGTCTACGTAACCACATCATTAGGAATTCTTCATTTAACATCTTGTTATCAATAACTTCAAACATAAAGTATGCAGGCGAAACAATTGCTGGAGATTCGTCCATATAGAGAGCCACCGGAAGGCGTTCATCACGTCCGACGTGCATTGGATTACAAGCAAACTTCCCTTTGGATAGCAGTTTGTATTTGCTTAAGTCTGTTCCAATTACATTTGCGACAGAGGGCATAAAAAATTTATCAATATTTATACCTAACACTTTATCTGTAAGCAAATCTCTATTTCTGTTGTCAATTAGTCGAACATGATTCCCCAAAATATCATAATTTGATTTCATAACCCAACTCCTTAAAAACAGAAAGCAAGTCAGCTTTGGATTTTTCTTCGGCTACAAGTAATTGCGTTAATTCTGTTTGCAGTGTTTTCATCTTGGTGTCAAAGTCAATATTTTCATCTCTATTGATGAATTCAATATATCGGCTTGGAACAAGAGTGAATCCTTTTTCAGACACCTCATCAAAAGAAGCAGAATAACAGAACTCCGGAATATCTTGATAGCTTTCTTGATAACCTTCTTGCTGCCAGTTATGATAAACCTCTGTTACTTTAGCAATATCATCCTCAGTCAATTCGGTATACTTTTTCTCAAAAGGACTGCCCATTTGACGTAAATCCATAAACAGAATTTCATTTTCACGATTACGATAACGCTTTTGCTTTCCATTTTGTTCAACAATCCGAGCCTTTTTGTTTTTATTCAGAATCCACAGTGTAACACTAATATCGGTAGTATAAAAAAGATTTCTCGGTAGAATTATAATAGATTCAACAAGATGGTTCTCGATTAACTGCTTTCTGATTTTCAATTCTGTGCCATCATCTGATAAGGCTCCGTTTGCAAGCAAAAAGCCTGCTACACCGTTTTGTGATAGTTTAGAAACGATATTGAGTATCCAACCATAGTTTGCATTACTTGTAGGAGGTGTTTCATAACCATTCCAACGAGGATCATCAACAAGCTCGTTATCTGCTCTCCATTCTTTTTGATTAAAAGGAGGGTTTGCCATGATAAAATCTGCCTTGAGGTCTTTGTGCTGGTCATTACTAAAAGTGTTAGCTGCCATTTCACCAAGATTAGCTGAAATTCCACGGATGGCTAAGTTCATTTTAGCCAGTTTATACGTAGTGTTCGTGTACTCTTGCCCATAAATAGAAATCCTTTTCTTGTTTCCGCTATGTGCTTCTACGAATTTAATAGACTGGACAAACATTCCCCCTGAACCACAACATGGGTCATAGAGAATACCATCATATGGTTCAATCATTTCAGCAATTAGATTAACAATACATTTTGGGGTGTAGAATTCTCCTTTGCCTTTTCCTTCTGCAAGGGCAAATTTTCCGAGAAAATATTCATATACTCGCCCAATAATGTCGTTTTCTTCGTCATCAGTATTAATACGGTTTATTTCATCAAGCAGTGATGCAAGTTTTGCCGTGTCAATATGTAGTCGGGAGTAGTAGTTATCCGGCAAAGCTCCACGAAGCGCAGGGTTTGTCTTTTCAATTGTAAAAAGAGCAGTATCAATTTTCAATGCTATGTCAGATTGTTTTGCGTTCTCTATAATAAATGACCAACGACTTTCTTCGGGCAGAAAGAAAACATTATCCTTGGTATAGAAAGCGACATTGTCC
>OGMW01001042.1_pt1 | contig 26427 bp, 22 predicted proteins | sample 1573281 | NCBI WGS metagenome assembly OGMW01 (sample SAMEA2581907, study PRJEB24529) | metagenome | biome: Human gut stool | place: China | collected 2011 | reverse complement strand
TGAAGATGTATTTCGTAAAGAATAATCCAAAGGATTGCCGATGCGAAAGACACAGAATTAATATTCCATCACTTGGTTGGGTTCGTATCAAAGAAAAAGGATATATTCCTACGACAAAAGATGGGTATGTAATTAAAAGCGGTACGGTATCTATTAAAGCTGGTAGATACTATGTATCCGTTCTTGTAGAGATTCCTGATATGCTTATTGATAGCAGTAATAATGATGGCATTGGGATAGACTTAGGCTTAAAAAATTTTGCTATTGTTTCAAACGGAAAGACATACAAGAACATTAATAAATCAGCAAGATTAAAGAAACTTGAAAAACAACTACGAAGAGAGCAAAAATGTCTCTCTCGTAAATATGAATATTTAAAGAAAGGAGAGTCCACTCAAAGAGCAAATATACAAAAGCAAAAGCTCAAAGTACAGAAACTTTATCATAGACTGGATAATATCCATACTGATTACATCAATAAGATAATTGCTGAGATAGTGAAAACCAAACCATCTTATATAACGATTGAAGATTTGAATGTGTCAGGTATGATGAAGAACAGGCATCTTTCTAAAGCCGTTGCATCACAGAAATTCTACGAGTTTAGAACTACACTGAAAAGCAAATGTGATGATAACAATATTGAACTTAGGGTTGTAGATAGATTTTATCCATCTTCTAAACTATGTCATTGTTGCGGTTCTATAAAGAAAGATTTAAAACTTTCAGATAGAATCTACAGATGTGATTGTAGCTATGTTGCAGATAGGGATCTCAATGTGGCACTTAATTTAAAAGATGCTAAAACTTACAAGATTGCATAATGAAAAGCAAATGTAAGTATGTACCGAAGGCTATTTCGGGAATTAACGACTGTGGAGTATACAAGAACTTGTGAGTAGCATATCTGTTTACAGATTGTAAAAGCATATACGATGAAGCAGTAAGTAATGTTCGTGAGAACTTACAACATCTCGATGTGAGTGTATTTACACACATTTTGAGTGGCAGGCGGTTGAGCTTTGATGCATTTTGCGATTGTTGAGGACTTGAAGATAGATCAGAATCATCTGATTCATTTGATACAGGAGAACTTGGAGAAGCACGGGGAAACGGTGTACTTTGACTGCTACGAGAGCGGCGAGGCATTTCTGGAAGCATTCCGTCCAAGGCTTTTTAATGCGGTTTTTATGGATATTATGCTGGACCGGGACGGGCGCAATGGTATTGACACGGCGCTGGAGCTTCGCAAGCGCGAAAAACGTCTCCCCATCGTTTTCACTACAACGGAACGTGATTATTCACTGCAGGGTTACCGTGCCCATCCCCTTGATTATCTCTTAAAACCGGTGGAGGAAAAGGCACTTGCCTGGTGTCTCGATGAGATCCGGACATTTCTCGCCGCGCCTGCCTACATCGAAATTCAGGTGGCGCTCGGACGGGGACAGGCATCCACGCAGCGGATTCTGCTCGACGATTTTCTGTACGCGGAGACGCAGAACCACCGGCTGATCATCCATACCAGCTCCGGCGATGCCGCCACACGGCTCTCTTTTTCGGATCTGATGGCACTGCTCCCGAAGGGCAGTCGTTTTTACATGAGCGGACGCGGGCTGCTTATCAATTTTTCACATGTTACCTCGGTGGACGAGGACGGTTCTGTCCATCTGAAAAACGGTAGCTGCTTTTTCTGCAGCCGCCGGAAGAAAAAAGAGACAAAGGAAGCATTTGCAACCTACTTATTTGACACATTGCGGAAGGGAGGTACTCTATGAACTGGTCTGTGTTTGGCAAGGCATTTCTCGTTGAAACCGTCTATTCCATTCCTTTTTTTATTTTATCGATTCTGCCATTTAAAAAGCAGCTTCGATTTCCGATTAAAATCCTGATTCTGTTCATTTTTATCGGTCAGCTGCTCCAGTCCTCCCTGTATACCTACCTGATCAGCCACGGTAAACCGACCCGGGTCACCGACACGGTGTTTGCCCTCGTTTCTCTGGCGATCTATTTTTTATGTGTGAAGGCTAATTTCTGGAAACTTCTGTTTCTGGGAAACTTCATCCTGAATTATTTTGTCACAGTCCGGGGCATCTGTTTCTTTCTGGAAAGCCGTCTGTTCTACGATCCCAGCATTACCTATTATTCACTCCGCGATCAAAGCCTGCTGCTCATCTCGATTCTTCTGTTTCTGACGCTCCCTCTCGGGCTCAAATTTATGAAAAATGCCACGGAACGCGTTTTTCAGGTAGACAGCTCCGCATTCTGGCAGAAAGTCTGGTTTATTCCATTTTCATGTACCCTGATTATCTGCGCTTATAACTTTGATTTAAACATTGATACCGTCCGCAAGTTCCGTTTTATCCTCACGCGGCTCTGGCTCTTTGCCATGACAATTCTTATCTACTATGTCCTTTTGGAAGCGCTCAATGCAGTCCGCCAGCAGGCGCAGCTGGAAGAACGCGCGGCGCAGCAGGACACGCTCCTGGCGATGCAGTACACACAGTATCAGCAGCTTTCCCGCCACATCGAAGAGGTGCGGGAGGCGCGCCACGACCTGCGCCAGCACTTAAATCTCATCGAGCATTACCTGCAAAGCGGGAAAACGGAGGATCTGAATACCTACATCGAACAATACCGTATGACGCTTCCGCCGGACACTGCGCGGACCTGGTGTGAAAATTATGCGGTCAACACGATTATCAGCTATTACGGCGAGGAGGCGCGCAAGGCGTCAGTCGATTTTTCGGTCCGCATCCAGCTTCCGCCCTCTCTCCCGCTGGGTGAGCCACAGCTCTGCTCGATCTTCGGCAATCTTCTGGAAAATGCCCTCGACGCCTGTCGGGAATGTACAGACAGCGCGCCGTTTATCCGCATCTGCGCCCAGGAGGATGCCGGTCACATCGTGATCGCCGTTGACAACACCTGCTGCCATCCGCCGATCGAGGAAAATGGGCGGTTCCGCTCGACCAAGCATGACGGGTTCGGCACGGGAACCGCCTCCATCCGTTCGATCGCTGAGCGGTACCAGGGCCTGGTGGATTTCCGGTATGAGGACGGGATCTTTTATGCATCGGTAATGTTAAACTTTGATGCTAAACCTTCATGCGCCTGGCAGTCAGGTGTGCCCCACAATGAAAGCTCTGGCAGGCGCATTTGGCATCCCTGAATCCATGCCGCCTAATCGGCGGCAGAATTTTCATAGTAAAATTTCTCACGGAAATCTTTGAAAAAAGATTGACTTTCATCGCGTCAGGACGCATAATATAAATAATAATCATTATCAATATTATTTAGAAGGATTGGAGTGTCGCTTATGAAAACCTTAAAATACAGCCGTCAGCGCGAATCGATCAAAGCCTGCCTGATGAGCCGGAAGGATCATCCGACCGCCGACGCCCTTTACACCAGCATCCGGGAACAGTTTCCGAATATCAGCCTTGGAACCGTTTACCGCAATTTAAACCTGTTAGTTGAGCTGGGCGAGATCCGGAAACTGTCCTGCGGCGACGGCACGGATCATTTCGATTATGATACATCCCCACATTACCACTACGTCTGCCGCCAGTGCGGACGGGTCATGGATATTCCGATGGAAGCAACCAAGGAGCTGGAGACAGCCGCCAAAGAATTTGCGCCGGGAACGATCGACGACCATACCGTGTTTTTCTATGGGATATGCGATGAGTGTATGAAAGGGGAAAAGCACTAATATAGAAGCGGCTGATTTTGTATCGGAACAGACGGGACCAAATGAGCCGCTTCCCGATTTCTGCCATGCGCTGACCGGGTATGAATACATCACCAGCGAAAAAGTTCTGAGAATATCCAGATTATCGATAAAAATGAAAAAAATAAGAATTATTTCTATTTTTTCATTGACAAACACAGGAATCTATGATATCTTAATATCAGTAATCATTACTGATTTCATTTAAGCCAAATAAACGATTTCGTTTTAAAAGCTCCTATGAAACAGAATGGTTGCAAACAACTTTACTATCTATTTATTGTTTCTATAAAACACGAAATTAAAAATTTATTTTAGAAAAGGAGAATTGACTATGAAGAAATTTGTCTGTACAGTATGTGGTTACGTATACGAGGGTGAGGCTGCTCCGGAGAAATGTCCAGTATGCGGCGCTCCGGCTTCCAAGTTCAAAGAGCAGTCCGGCGAGATGACATGGGCAGCTGAGCACGTAGTTGGTGTGGCACAGGGTGTCAGCGAGGATATTCTCGAAGATTTAAGAGCTAACTATGAAGGCGAGTGCAGAGAAGTTGGTATGTACCTGGCGATGGCACGTGTAGCTCACAGAGAGGGCTATCCGGAAATCGGTCTGTACTGGGAGAAGGCAGCTTACGAAGAGGCTGAGCACGCTGCTAAGTTTGCAGAGCTTCTGGGTGAGGTTGTAACAGATTCCACCAAGAAGAACCTGGAGATGCGTGTAGAGGCTGAGCACGGCGCAACCGAAGGCAAATTTGACCTTGCAAAACGTGCGAAAGCTGCTAACCTGGATGCAATCCATGACACCGTTCATGAGATGGCTCGTGACGAGGCTAGACATGGCAAGGCATTTGAGGGTCTGTTAAAGAGATACTTCAACTAATCTGAGTGAATGCATGGACAGCGCATTACGGCGCTGGTGAATAAAAGAGAACTGATGAGGGCGTGTGAAAATGGGAAATTCCTTTTTCACACGCCCTGTTTATTTTATGCAGATTTGTTTTATGTCTCTGTTCAAAAAGACGCCAAAATCTTATCTACCGTCTCCTTCTCCATCTCCCCAATCGGAATCATCTCCGCCGGTACGTCCTCATATGGCAGCAGCGCTTTCTCATACCAGGTAACATCGTGCCATTTTCCGCTCTTATAACCGGTATTCCTGCACACGCCCATCGTCCGGAAGCCGCATCCGTTATGCATCGCATCGCTCTTCACATTCGGACTTGTCACCAGACTGTAGACGGTGTGGACGCCCTGCGCCTTTAAAAGTTCCAGAAGCACCAGAAGCATCCTTTTTCCGATGCCCCTTGATGTCGCCCGGCTGTCCAGATACTCAGAAAGCTCTGCATTCCAGCGGTACGCCGCGCGCTCAAGCTGCTTATGCCCATATGCATAGCCAATGATTCTGCCCGTTTCATCCTCGCAGACAATCCACGGATATTCTGCCGTGATCGCCCGGATGCGCCCCTCAAATTCCTCCAGGGACGGCAGCTCCGTCTCAAACGTGATCGGCGTGTCCATATATTGTGCATAAATTTCCAATATCGCAGGTGCATCGGCGATAGCAGCCAGACGCAGGCGGCAGGATGTATGGTCCATAAACTGGTTCCTCCCTATCATTTTCGGTCATTTTTCCTTTACAGGCAACTATATATGAATCTTCCCGTTTCGTCAACTATTCGCAACCGGATTCATGCCTGCCCGTGAACCCCTCAATCCACCAGCTCATTCTGATGCCTCGACAAATGCTCATACGGCAGAATCAGCCGCCCCCGGTACAGCCCGCAGCCGTCATTGACAAGGTCGTTGTTGATTGCCGTAAACATATTGACATCCACTTCAGCTAAATTGAGCGATACCAGGCGCTGGCAGCGCTCGTATGCCTCGTCAAAATAAACGCACGCGCCCTCCGGAATCTCATCCCGTCTGGCCCGCTCGCCCTCCTGGCGCTTTTCGTAACTTAAATGATTGGCCACGCCGATCTCCGCGATATCGTCCATGTGCTTTGTGCGAAGCTGTACCTCCACATAGCTTCTGGAACAATTATCGTAAAACGTAATATGCAGAGACTGGTAATCATCCGAACTATTTCCGCAGACATAATCACGGTAGTACGGCCTTGCCTCCTCATCCATCAACGGGGAGGTACTCTCTTTCACCCCGTAAGCCGGTTCCGCCGTAAACCCGCGTTCCTCCAGAAATCCCGGAAGTTCATTCGCTATCTGGTAGAGGTACCGGATATCCGCATCCTGCTGCGATTCCCCCGGTTTCAGGTAACACTTCGGCAGTGAAATCACGATCCGGTACGCGATCAGGTCGCGGAAACAGCTCAATCTCTGCTTCAAATCGGAGATCGACGGAAATGCCTTATGTTCTGTATAACAGTCATAAATATATTCGACGATATATCCGTTAAATTTCGCCTCCGAGCGGATCAGCGACTTGATTCTTCCCTTAAAGTTAAATGCCAGAAGCGGATATTCCTTTGCCATATGAATATAAAATTCCCGGATCTTCTGTGACTGGGTCGTCAGGAAATCATTGTGTTCCAAAAGCTCCCGGATCTGAATCAGAAAATTTGCATGTATCAGGTCTATCTCATTGTTTGTCTGTTTTGCCTCCGCTTTCAAATCCCGGCTGTAATTCTTTAAAATCTTAAACATCGTATCGCCGGAATACAGATAATCGTTTAAGGTCACCATGGTCCTCACCTCCCTGCTTCAGCAAAAAAGGGACGGTGCGTAGGATAACAATGCCCCAGATGCACCAGCCCCCTTATTTATAAAATAGAGCTATTTATTTTCCGTAAACCTTCTTGATCCGCTCCATTGCCTCTTTTGTATTCGCAGTCGTACCAAATGCAGTCAGACGGAAGAATCCTTCTCCATTCTTACCAAATCCGCTGCCCGGTGTGCCGACCACATTTGCCTTGGCAAGCAGATCGTCGAAAAACTCCCAGGATTTCATGCCGTTCGGGCACTGCATCCAGATATATGGTGAATTTTCGCCGCCGATATGCCAGATTCCAAGCTCTTTTAAGGTCTCTGTCATGATCTTCGCATTGGTGCGGTATACGTCCAGGTGCTCGCGGCACTGTGCCATGCCCTCCGATGAAAGAGCTGCCTCTGCGGCGCGCTGTACCGGGTAGGAAACGCCGTTAAACTTGGTTGTCTGGCGGCGCAGCCACATCTTGCGGATGGAAGAACCACCGCGCTCTAATTCAGAGGGAACCACGGTATAGCCACAGCGGGTTCCGGTAAAGCTTGCCAACTTCGAAAGGGAGCAGAACTCGATCGCGCAGGTCTTGGCGCCCTCAATCTCAAAAATACTTCTCGGAAGCGCCGGATCTGCTACGAAGGACTCATACGCCGCATCAAATAAAAGAATCGCATCCTGCTCGTTCGCATAGTCAACCCACTCTTTTAACTGCTCACGGTTGTACACACCGCCAGTCGGGTTGTTCGGGGAGCAGAGATAAATAATATCCGCTTTCTGTCCCTTCGGAGGCATCGGAAGAAAGCCATTTTCCACATTGGCATCCATAAATACGATCTTTCTGCCTGCCATCACGTTCGTATCCATGTAAACCGGATATACCGGATCCGGGATCAGGACCGTGTTGTCCGCATCAAAGAGATCGAGGATATTTCCGACATCACTCTTCGCGCCGTCGCTGATGAATATATCCTCCGCCGCCACCTCAACCTGGAAAGACGCATAATACTTCTGAACTGCTACGCGCAGAAAATCATATCCCTGCTCCGGACCATATCCATGGAACGTAGCCGCCTTTCCCTGCTCCATAGCTGCTTTTGCAAATGCGTCAGCTGCTTTCTGGCAGATCGGAAGGGTTACGTCACCGATACCCATTTTGATTACTTTTGCCTCTGGATGGGCTTTGGTGTATTCATCTACTTTTTTAGCAATGGTAGAAAACAGATAGCTTTCTTCCAGATTTTTATAGTTTTCGTTGATCTTCATACTTTATTTTCTCCATATTTTAAGAATTTTTTTCCTTTACCTCCAGAGCCGCTTTCACAAACTCCCTAAAGATCGGATGTGCGCGGTTCGGGCGGCTCTTGAACTCCGGATGGTACTGAACTCCCAGATAGAACGGATGTCCCGGAATCTCCATCGCCTCTACCAGCGTACCGTCCGGAGACTGTCCGGAAAAGATAGCGCCATGCTCCATATAAACTTCCCGGAACTTGTTGTTAAATTCATAACGATGGCGATGTCTCTCTTCGATCAGACCTTTTCCATACGCTTTCATCATCAGCGTATCCGGACTGATGCGGCACGGATATGCACCCAGACGCATCGTTCCGCCCATGTCAGCCAGATCCATCTGCTCTTCCATCAGAGCGATGACCGGATGCTTGCTGTCCGGCGCAAACTCGGTGGAGTTCGCATCCTCATAGCCTAAGACACCTCTGGCAAATGCGATCGCTGCGATCTGCATACCGAGGCAGATGCCAAAGTACGGGATATTGTTTCTTCTCGCATAATCTGCTGCTGCAATCATGCCCTCGATGCCGCGGATGCCGAAGCCGCCCGGCACGATGATACCGGTCGAACCGCCCAGAATTTCCGGCGCTGTCTCCGGAGTGATCGTCTCACTATCCACCCAGTTGATCTCCACCTGCGCGCCATTTTCCCATCCGGCATGATGCAGGGATTCTACGATCGACAGATAAGAATCGTGCAGTTTGACGTACTTGCCGACCAGGGAAATCTTGACCGTCTTGCTGCTGTTCTTAATGCGGTCCAGCATATGTTTCCACTCCGTCAGATCGCACTCCTGCGGCGCTTTCTCGATGCCCAGCTCGCGAAGCACGATCTTGGCAAATCCTGCTTCCTCCAGCATGATCGGCGCCTCGTAGAGAACCGGAAGGGTCAGGTTCTCTATGACGCAGTCCTCTTTGACGTTGCAGAACAGTGCGATCTTGCGGAAAATGGACGGATCGTCCACCGGACGGTCACAGCGCGCTACGATGATATCCGGCATGATACCAAAGGACTGCAGCTGTTTAACCGAATGCTGCGTCGGTTTTGATTTATGCTCGCCTGAAGATTCCAGATACGGAATCAGGGTTACATGAATGAAGAGGCAGTTGCTGCGTCCCGCCTCGCAGGACACCTGGCGGATAGCTTCCAGAAACGGCTGGGACTCAATATCGCCGGTGGTTCCGCCGATCTCTGTGATAACGATGTCCGCATCGGTCTTTTCCTGAACGGAATAGATAAATGATTTTATCTCATTTGTGATATGTGGAATCACCTGTACCGTCTCGCCCAGATATTCGCCGCGGCGCTCTTTATTTAGCACATTCCAGTAGACCTTTCCGGTCGTCAGATTCGAATAACGATTTAAATCTTCATCTATAAAACGCTCATAATGTCCCAGATCCAGATCCGTCTCCGCACCGTCGTTTGTTACGAATACTTCGCCGTGCTGATACGGGCTCATGGTTCCCGGATCGACGTTGATATACGGATCCAGCTTCTGAGCTGCTACCTTAAATCCCCGTGCCTTCAAAAGACGTCCCAGAGACGCTGCTGTAATACCCTTCCCCAATCCTGATACAACACCGCCTGTCACAAAAATAAATTTTGCCATCTGCTTTTCCTCCTCTTCCTTTCTTTAAAATATTAATCCACTTTTTTCCGTCATATATGATTCTGTCAGATTTTGCCTTCACAAAAGATTTCAGCCTGCACGGATTCCGCAACCCTCAAAACCCAGAATCCATGCAGACCATCGTTCTTTTTAGTCGTTTTCATGCTCCTGAAGCACATAACCCGGAATCTGGATTTCTTCCGGTTTTTCCATCTGGCTCAGCTCTTTTCTAGCGGCTGCACCATGTGCAATGTGCGCGATGTCCACCAGTTCAACGTTGTCCTCGTTGTACTGGCTTTCCAGTGTCAGCGCTAGGACAGCTGCAGTATCAAGCGATGTCAGGCACGGAATACCAAGCTCGACTGCCTTTCTTCTCAGGCGGACACTGTCGCGTCCCGGCTGGCGTCCCGTCTTGGAAGTGGAAATTACGTAGCTTATCTTTCCTTCTTCCAGAAGGGAAATGGTCGTCTTCTCGCCCTCTTTGGCTTCCTTCGGCTTTTTGACTAACGTTGAAGAAATGCCGACGCTGTTTAACCGGCTTGCGGTACCGGAGGTCGCGTAGATGTGGAATCCCATCGCCACATACTCTTTGACCAGCTCGCGCAGGTCGCTCTTGTCGGTATCGCGGACACTGATTAAGACGCCGCCCTCGCGCTTCATCGTATATCCGGCTGCTACCAGACCCTTGAACAGCGCTTCCTCCATCGTCCGGGCGATACCCAGTACCTCGCCGGTCGATTTCATTTCCGGTCCGAGCTGTGTATCTACGTTGGACAGCTTCTCAAAGGAGAAGACCGGAACCTTGACTGCGTAGTACGGAGAGCACGGATACAGACCCGTCTCGTATCCCATGTCAGCCAGCTTTTCGCCCATCATGATGCGGGTTGCCAGATCGACCATCGGCACGCCGGTTACCTTGCTGATGTACGGCACGGTACGGGACGAACGCGGGTTGACCTCGATAATATAAATCGTGTCCTCATGCAGAACGTACTGGATGTTGATGAGTCCCTTCGTATTCATGGAAAGCGCCAGACGGATGGAATAGTCCACCAGACGGTCTTTCTGGCTCTCGGTCAGCATAAATGCCGGATATACCGCGATGGAGTCTCCGGAATGGACACCCGCACGCTCGATGTGCTCCATGATACCCGGAATCAGAACGGTTTCGCCGTCGCAGATCGCATCGACCTCCAGCTCGGTACCCATCAGGTATTTATCAATCAGGATCGCATTCTCAATCTTGTGTGAGAGAATAATCTTCATATACTCATGAATATCGGCGTCGTTGTACGCGATAATCATGTTTTGTCCGCCTAATACATAGCTCGGACGCATCAGAACCGGATAGCCCAGATGATTTGCCGCCTGGATTGCCTCATCCTCAGTATAAACGGTCTGACCCGCTGCCTGTTTCATATTTAATTTTTTCAGCAGGGCTGCGAAACGTCCGCGATCCTCCGCCATATCGATGCTGTCTGCCGGAGTGCCGAGAACCGGAATATTGTTCTCTACAAGGCATTTTGTCAGACGGATCGCTGTCTGTCCGCCAAAGGCCACAACTGCGCCGATCGGCTTCTCGATCCGGATAATATCCAGCACATCCTCCGGTGTCAGCGGCTCAAAATACAGACGGTCTGCTACGTTGAAGTCGGTGGAAACGGTCTCCGGGTTGTTATTTACGATGACAACCTCATAACCGGCTCTCTTTAACGACCATACGCAGTGAACAGAGGCGAAATCGAACTCGATACCCTGACCGATACGGATCGGACCGGAACCAAATACCATAACAACCGGTTTTCCGCTTGCATTCTCTTTAATAAATTCTTCTGCCTCATCTTCCTCGCCGAAGGTGCTGTAGAAGTAAGGGGTACTTGCCGTAAACTCAGCGCTGCAGGTATCAACCATGCGGTAGCATGCCGGAACATGCTTGATTTCCGAAAGCCCGGTCATCTCCTTGATGACTGCATCCGGGAATCCGTTCTGTTTGGCTTCCATATAAAGCGCATCGCTCAGAGTCTCAGACTGCATCCGGCGTTCCAGAGACAGGATATGCATCAGTTTATTTAAGAACCACTCGTCGATCTTGGTCAGCTCATGAATCTCGGCAACGGTCACGCCGCGCTTGAAGCTCTCATAGATTGCAAACAGACGCTCGTCATCCTGCGCCAGAATTTTTTCTCTCAGCTCTTCCACACTCATCGGCGCCAGTTTCTTCATGTTCAGGCTGTTCTGGGAGATCTCCGCGCCGCGGACTGCCTTCATGAGCGCCTGCTCAAAGTTGCGGCCGATCGCCATAACCTCGCCGGTTGCCTTCATCTGGGTACCCAGCTTCCGGCGTCCGTAAACGAATTTATCAAATGGCCATTTCGGGAATTTAACCGTTACATAGTCAAGGGCCGGCTCGAAGCATGCCATCGTCTCGCCGGTTACCTCGTTCGGGATCTCGTCCAGATGATAACCGATCGCAATCTTGGTTGCCACGCGGGCAATCGGATATCCGGTTGCTTTCGAAGCAAGGGCGGAAGAACGGGATACACGCGGGTTTACCTCGATAACGGCATATTCAAAGCTCTCCGGATTCAGCGCAAACTGGCAGTTGCAGCCGCCCTCGATGCCCATCGCCTGGATAATATTCAGCGCTGCGGAACGAAGCATCTGGTATTCCTTATCCGCCAGCGTCACAGCCGGTGCGATAACAATGGAGTCGCCGGTGTGGACGCCGACCGGGTCAAAGTTTTCCATCGAGCAGACCGTAATCTCGTTGCCGATGGCATCGCGCATTACCTCAAACTCGATCTCCTTCCATCCGGAAATACATTTCTCAACCAGAATCTGATTGATCGGTGACAGGCGGATACCCGCCTCCGCGATGTTGTAAAGCTCTTCTTTATTTGCCGCAATACCGCCGCCGGTACCGCCCAGGGTAAAGGCCGGACGCACGATAACCGGGTAAGAAATAACCTCGGCAAAATCAAGCGCATCCTCAATGGTGGTGACAACCTTGGACGGAATGACCGGCTCACCGATAGCTTCCATCGTGTCTTTAAAGCACTGGCGGTCCTCCGCCTTATCGATGGTCTCCGGGGAAGCGCCGAGAAGCGTTACATTGTGGCTCTTTAAGAAACCTTCTTTGGCAAGCTCCATGGACAGTGTCAGTCCGGTCTGTCCGCCCAGGGTGGACAGGATGCTGTCAGGCTTCTCTTTTTCAATGATTCTCTTGACAAATTCCAGGGTCAGCGGCTCGATGTATACGTGATCCGCGATGGCGCTGTCCGTCATGATGGTTGCCGGGTTGGAGTTTACTAAAACGACCTCCAGACCTTCCTCTTTTAAAGCCCGGCACGCCTGCGTTCCTGCATAGTCAAACTCTGCCGCCTGACCGATGACGATAGGGCCGGAACCGATTACCATAACTTTTTTCAGGGATTTATTTAACGGCATGACGCGCCCTCCTTTTCCTTATAATCTCTCATCATCTGAATGAAACGCCCAAACAGCTCTTCCGTATCCTTCGGACCTGCACAAGCCTCTGGATGGAACTGGACGGTAAATGCCGGCATATCGTGGTAGGTGATCCCCTCGCAGGTGCCGTCGTTGACATTGATAAATGTCTCCTCCGCGCCCTCCGGCAGCGTATCGCGCAGTACCTCATAGCCGTGGTTCTGACTGCTGATGTAGACGCGTCCGGTCGTCAGATCCTTGACCGGCTGGTTCGCACCTCTGTGACCGAATTTCATCTTTCCAGTCTTCGCGCCCTTGGCAATCGCCAGCAGCTGGTGTCCCAGGCAGATGCCGAACATCGGTTTTCCAGCCTTCGTAATCTTTCGGATCTCCTCGATGATCTCCGGGTTGTCCTCTGGGTTGCCTGGACCGTTGGAAAGCATGATTCCGTCCGGATTCATCGCCAAAATCTCCTCCGCCGTCGTACCAGCCGGAAGGTCAGCCACGCGGCATCCGCGCCTGGTCAGCTCGCGGATGATATTTTCCTTTGCGCCGAAATCCCAGAGCACAATCTGGAACTCTTCTTTCTCATCCGCCGGTTTGATCTCACATTTCTTTGGTGTAACGGTTTCAACCGCCTTTGTAATGTGGAAGTTTTTCACTTCCTCCAGCTTTTTCGCATCATACGGCGGCTTCACCTCGGTCAGCCAGCCGTTCATCGAACCGGATTCACGAATGGTTTTTGCCAGCTTTCTCGTATCGATTCCATAGACGCCTGGAATGTTTCTTTCTTTAAAAAAGGTGTCAAGATCCCCACTGCATCTGAAGTTGGAAGGTTCCTGACACCACTCTTTTACGATATAGGCTGATAAATATACCTCTTCATTCTCGAAGTCCTGCGGAATCACTCCGTAGTTTCCGATTAACGGAAATGTCTGAACGACAATCTGTCCAAAATAGCTGGGATCTGTGATCGTCTCAAGGTATCCTGTCATACCGGTTGTGAATACGACTTCTCCGGTCACTTCACGTAAAGGAGCGCCAAAGCTTTTTCCCTCAAAATAGTCGCCGTTTTCCAACAGAAGATATACCGGTTTCTCCATCTGGTCACCATTCCTTTCTCTCTCGTACCCTGCCTTCTCAAACCGCTTCGTCGCCAGACCGCTTTTTCTTGTATTTGGACGATTTACCGCTTCCGTTTACATAGGATGTATGCGGCAGCTGGCTCTTTTTACTGTCTGTTCCGGCAGTTTACTTTTTCATTCTCAATAACCTTACATTTGAGCAAATCTGTTTTCCTCAGATGCTTTTTTTACATCATTACAGACACATTTTATAAATTGTCTGATTATGCAGAAAAAGCGTCCATGAGCCTAAGCCCATGAACGCCCTTGTTCATATTCTGAAAGATTATAGCATAGGAAAGTTCTATGCGTCAAGAGATTTTTTATACATTTTTATTTGTTTTATACATCATTTATGCATTTTTATGCACTTCTGCGTTTCTTGCTTTAAATGTAATAGCTGGCTTCCGTATTTTTTTAACTGCAAAAAATTAAAGCCTTGATGTGAGTCTTCTCGACTGAAATAAATGCTTGTTCTTATGCCTGTTTCTTTATATAATAAGGACAGGCATTTTTGATTTAGGAGGTATTTTTTTATGGATAAAATTACCAGTTTTACTATCGACCATCTGAAACTGCTCCCTGGCGTCTATGTATCCCGCAAGGACCGCGTGGGCGATCAGGTCATTACCACCTTTGATATCCGCATGACACGGCCAAACTATGAGCCGGTCATGAATACAGCGGAGGTTCACACCATCGAGCACCTGGCTGCCACCTGGCTGCGAAATAACGAGGAATGGAAAGACCGCGTCCTCTACTTCGGACCGATGGGCTGCCGCACCGGCTTCTACCTGCTTCTCGCAGGCGACCTGACATCCGAGGAGATCGTTCCGCTGATGAAGGGGCTCTTTACTTTCATGCGCGACTACAAAGACGAGGTTCCGGGTGCTTGTGCAAAAGATTGCGGCAACTACCTCGATATGAACCTGCCGATGGCAAACTGGCTGGCTGACCGCTTTCTGCGCGAAGTCTTAGATGGAATTGGTCCGGAGAGACTGGTTTATCCGGAATAAAAGACAAGAATAGCAGGCGGTATGCTTTGAAACACAAAACCCCCAGATGCTGCAGCATCCGAGGGGTTTTATTCTATATATTTTCTATTTTCCCTATTTTCTTGCATCCGCAGCCGCTGCATGTCCAGATAATCCTTCTCCATGCGCCATACGCGCTACAAGCGGTGCGATACGCGCGGATGCCTCCGGGGTCATGCTCTGATGGGTACAGGTCTTTAAGAATGTACCAACCCAGACACCGCCGGTATAACGTGCCGCCCGAAGAGTCGGAAGTGTGTGGTTGGTTCCGGAAGCATAATCACCAAATACCTCCGCTGTATTCTGACCGATAAACAGGGAACCGTAATTAACCAGCTTCGGAATCAGTGCATCTGGATCTTCCACGTTGATCTCCAGATGCTCCGGTGCATACTCATTCGCATACTGAACTGCCTCGTCCAGGCTGTCTACCACACCGATCTCTCCAAACGTATCCCAGGACTGTCTCGCAATCTTTGCCGTATCCAGAATCTTCAGCTCTTCCTCTACCGCCTCAATCACGCTCTTTCCAAATGCCTCATCCGTTGTCAGAAGAATGCCTTTCGCATTGACATCATGCTCGGACTGTGCCAGCAGATCGGCCGCCACCACCTTCGCACTCGCTTTTCCGTCGGCGATTACCAGGACCTCGCTCGGCCCGGCTACAAAGTCGATGCCGACCTGCCCGTAGCACTGACGTTTCGCCTCGGTTACGAAGCGGTTACCCGGCCCTACAATAATATCCACCGGCTTGATACTCTCCGTTCCATAGGAAAATGCCGCGATCGCCTGTGCACCGCCCAGTGCATAGATCTCATCCACGCCAGCCAGATCCATCGCTACCAGCGTCCTGACATTGATATGACCCGTTCCACGCACTACCGGAGAGCAGGCGGTGATACGTTTTACTCCCGCTGCCTTCGCCGGAGTCGCTAACATCAGTGCCGTCGAATACAGTGGATAATTGCCGCCCGGCACATAACAGCAGCAGGACTCCACCGGAATGATGCGGTGTCCTAAAAAGACTCCCGGCTCCGGGCTGAAATTGTCAAGGGGTTTCACTGTCTGCCTCTGCGCGTTCGCAAATGCCTCAATATTGTGATGCGCCGCTTTCAGATCCGCCAGCTCCTGCTCGCCCAGCTCCTTATAAGCCGCATCAATCTCCTCCCGGCTGACCCGCAGCGATTCACGGGTACATCCGTCAAACTTCTCATTGTACTCCCTCAGAGCCGCGTCCCCGCGCCCCCGGACCTCACCAATAATCCCCGCCACGGTCTCTCGCAGATTCCGATTATCTTCCTCGCTTCGAACCTGTGCTTCTTTTATAATCTTGATCATACGTTCTGCCTCTCTGTATAAGTTTTATCATTTTTTCCAAGTATACCACAAGTCTTTTTATTTTGCGATACAAAATAAACCTATCCAGCACATCTGAAACCAGAACGTTACCGTACACGGGTAGGCACTTTTGGAACCGAAAGTGCCGTAAGAAAACGTGGTGGCAGCAGGAATTTGCCGTATTTAAATGCGAAGCCACGGCAAATTCCGTTACTGGGCACGTTTGCGTGAACAGTAACACCAGAACAGGATCTCACTTTTCTCTTAGACAACCGTCTCAATATTCTTAACCACAAATCCCTCTTTTTCAACCGCTTCCTGCAGCTTCGCATCGTCCACGCCATTCTCATAGAACACGCGGGCAATGCCTCTGTCTACGTCCGCATCTGCACGGATGACGCCGTTCTGGGCGGTCAGGGCTTTTTCAACGGATTTCTTGCAGTTTGCACAGTGCATACCCTCGATCCGCATGATCTTGGACGGGGTACCCGCTGTAACCGCTTTCTTGGAAAGATCTTCGCCGCGCGCACCAGCATTCCCATCGCTGCCGCAGGAACCGCAGCTTCCACCGGAGCATCCGCAGCATCCGCCGCCCTTTCCCGTGTAATGACGGATCGCCGAACGTAATGCCAGCAAAAGCAAAATCGCTACTACAATTAAAATTCCAATATCAATCGGTCTCATACGTTATCGTCCTCTCTTCTCTGACTTTTCGATGAATGGCTTCGGAGTATCTTTTTTATTTTATCATACACACGGCAGATAAAATATCCTACAAAATAAACTACCAGAAAACCAATCACACCATAAAACATGGAGCCGGATGAATCTCCCATCTATGCTTTCTCCTTTTCTTTTTTGAAATCGAATAAAGCTGCCTCCAAACAGCAGACTTTCATCCTGCTATCCGAGGCAGCCTTATAAAGGATTAATTTTATCACTTATGATTACAGGCACCTGCCGATGCCCGGTCAGCGGAAACGCAAAACCACCGGCCGGACGGCAGAACCTGTTTTATTTTTCATTTAGAAACTAACTTATGAAGCTGCCTCTACAGAGCTTCTTGTGTAGCTCTTCTGATCCTTGTATGGATCCGGACGAAACAGCATGAACAGCATGAGTACAAGAAGGACTGCTGCCACGATAGTCCATACGTTGAATGCAACTGCGCCAAGTACCAGACCACCTAACTGATATACAATCAGGGATACAGCGTAAGCGAAGAGATTCTGATACAGGATAGCGAACCAGAACCATTTTCTGGACTGGAGCTGCTGTGCCATCGTTGCGATAGCTGCCAGACACGGAGAGTCAAGCAGGTTGAACAGCAGGAATGTAAAGGCTGCGATGGTTGTCGGGAACCATGTCTGGATAGCTGCTGCTACGACATCGGTCTCCTCAGACAGATCCTCGGATACATTCGCCAGAACACCCATGGTGGAAACGATAGCCTCTTTTGCTGTGAAACCAGTGATGGAAGCTGCAACTGGCTGCCACTCGCCGAAACCAAGCGGACGGAACAGGATTGCGATAGCACCACCCAGCATAGCCAGGATAGAATCTGCAGATTCTTCTACCAGACCAAATCCACCGTCTACAAATCCGAAGGAGGACAGGAACCACATAACAACGCAAGCCAGGAACAGGATTGTACCAGCCTTGATGATGAATCCCTTCAGACGCTCCCAAACATGAAGGAGAACGGTCTTAGCGGACGGAATGTGGTACGCCGGAAGCTCCATAACGAACGGAGCTGGTTTGCCGGAGAACGGTTTTGTCTTCTTTAACATGATAGCGGATACAAGAACCGCAGCGATACCTACAAAGTACATGATCGGAGCCATCATAGTAGCCAGATCCATGTCGCCGCTCATATAGCCAGCCATAACGCCGCCCATCAGAGCGATAACCGGCAGCTTCGCACCACACGGAACGAAGGTTGCTGTCATGATGGTAAGACGTCTGTCGTTGTCCTGCTCGATGGTCTTGGACGCCATGATACCTGGAACACCGCAGCCAGAGGAAATCAGCAGCGGGATGAAGCTCTTACCGGACAGTCCGAAGTGACGGAATACACGGTCCATAACGAATGCGATACGTACCATGTAGCCACAATCTTCCAGAATGGAAAGGAACAGGAACAGGATAGCCATCTGCGGAACGAAACCAAGAACGGCGCCAACACCGCCGATGATACCATCCACTACAAGGCTTACAATCAGGTCGGAAGCGCCTGCTGCTGCCAGCGCATCGCCAGCCCAGCCCTGAATTGCACCAACAAATGTATCATTGGTCCAGTCTGTTACGAATGTACCCACGGTAGTAACGGATACATAGTAAACCGCCCACATAACAAGAACAAAGATCGGAATACCAAGTAAACGGTTGGTTACGATGCTATCGATCTTATCAGAAAGACTCATTTTCTGAGCCGGTTTCTTTACGGTCTCCTCGATAACCTTCTGAATGTATACATATCTCTGGTCAGTGATAACGGACTCAGCGTCATCATCAAACTCTTTCTCCAGTTCCTTGGTGTAACGGGAGAAACGGTTGTCTGCACTAAGGCCAAGCTGCTCTGCAACCTTGCTGTCATTCTCGAGAACTTTGATTGCATACCATCTCTTCTCTGCATCCGGAATGCTGGACGGAAGCTCTGCCTCGATTGCGCTTACTTTATCCTCTACGCTGCTCTCGAAAATAGCACTTACAGTGCCTGCTGCATGGCTCTTTGCAACTTTGATTGCCTCTGCAATGACTTCCTTCAGACCGGTTTTCTTCAGCGCGGAAGTCTCGATGATCGGGCAGCCAAGTTTCTTGGACAGTGCCTTTACATCAATGTTAATGCCGTTCTTCTTCAGAAGATCGCACATATTTAAAGCGATAACAACCGGAATACCTGTCTCGATCAGCTGTGTGGTCAGATACAGGTTACGCTCAATGTTGGTTGCATCGACTAAGTCTACGATGACATCCGGATTCTCTTTTAAGATAAAATCACGGGTTACAACTTCCTCCAGTGTATACGGAGAAAGGGAATAAACTCCTGGAAGGTCCGTTACATTTACTTCTTCTCCCGAAGCATCTTTTAATTTACCGGTTTTCTTCTCAACTGTAACACCCGGCCAGTTACCTACGTACTGGTTAGCACCCGTCAGTGCGTTAAACATGGTTGTTTTACCGCAGTTCGGGTTACCCGCCAAAGCAATATGAATTGCCATTTTTCATCCTCCTGCTTTTTTAATCAAACTTATTAAACTGTCTGAACATCTACGCACTCAGCATCGGCTTTACGAAGTGAAAGCTCATATCCACGAATCGTAACCTCTACCGGGTCGCCCAGCGGAGCTACTTTTCGAATAAAAATCTCGCTTCCCTTCGTGATGCCCATATCCATGATGCGGCGTTTGTATGCGCCTTCGCCATGAATCTTGACAACTTTGACGGTAGATCCAACCTGTGCATCTTTAAGCGTCATTCTCTGTTCCTCCTAACCATTCCAATTTTTTACTCGGGATTCCGTCTGCTTTTCTACCATACAACCTGCTCCGGAATATCCCCATTCCCTTGTCTTAGACCAGAATGTGTCTTGCCTGATCCTTATTTATAGCCACTCTGGACTCCTTTACGTGAATAATCACGTCTCCGTCCAGCTGGGTTATCAATTTTACTTCGGTTCCCTCGTTAAATCCCATGGATTTTAAATGAGAACGAACCTCTGTGTTTCCGCTGATCTTTTTGATCGTATAGGCGGTTCCTACGGTTGCCATCGAAATCGGCATTGCTCCCTGCATACGATTCTCCTTCCTCTGTTTTTCCACCTTCTGCCCGTCATGATGTCTCACTTGGCGGAAACGGCTGTTTTCATCTGCCGGTAATCTAATTGATTCGCGTACATTAATTTTCATTAGTGCCTGCTAACAGTTGTTAGAGAGAGCTAATTTTCATTAGATGAGACTAATTTTCATTAGTTTCTCCTAACCCATACATAAGGTTAGCACATGCTAACTTTATTGTCAAGTTTTTTTGCCTGACCTGGAAATAAAAAAAGGGCGTGTTTTACGCCCGAAAATTGTCAAAAATTCCCATAGGATAAAAGTCATCCCAGCCATTTTCCCACAAAATACAGCGTCAAAAGATGCGCCGGATAATAGACATAAAAGAAGGAACGAAATCTGCTCCGACCTCTGGAGCCGTCATATAACATGAAACAGACAGCCGTGAGCGCCAGTTACCAGACCGCAGGAAATACCAGCTACCGGAGCTTTGATCGGTACACCTGCTGCCATCAGGGACAGAGTGGATGCACAGATACTTGCCTGGGAGGTAGAACCATTGGATTCCATCGTCTCAGATACGGTACGGATTGCATACGGGAACTCTTCCGCAGTCGGAAGTACCGGCACAAGCGCACGCTCCGCCAACGCACCATGACCGATCTCACGGCGTCCCGGTCCTCTGGACGGTTTGGTTTCGCCTACGGAGTAGGACGGGAAGTTGTAATGGTGCATATATCTCTTGGATGTCTCGTTCTCATCCAGTCCGTCGATCTTCTGTGCCTCGGACAGCGGAGCCAGTGTACAGATATTTAAAATCTGTGTCTGTCCACGGGTGAACATACCGGAACCGTGTACACGCGGCAGAATGTCGATCTCTGCTGCCAGCGGACGGATCTCGGTAATACCGCGGCCATCCGGACGCTTGTGATCTTTGAGGATCATCTTGCGGACAGTCTTCTTCTGGTACTGATATACAGCCTCACCCAGAACAGCCAGCCACTCCTCGTTATCAGCGAATGCCTCTTCCAGGCGCTCAGTGATTGCGCGGATATTCTCTTCTCTCTTCTGTTTCTCGTCTGTAAATACAGCCTCTTCCATCTCTTCCTGCGGAACCAGCTCACGAATCGCTGCAAACAGCTCTTCCGGAACTGCACAGCTCTCGTAGGAATGTTTCGGCTTGCCGCACTCTGCTACGATGGTGTCGATGAATTTGATGATCTCCTGATTTACTTCGTGTGCCTTGAAGATCGCATCGATCATGATGTTCTCCGGAACTTCCTTTGCGCCAGCCTCGATCATGATAACCTTCTCGCGGGTGGAAGCAACGGTCAGAGCCATATCAGATACTTTCTTCTGTGCGTTAGTCGGGTTTACGATAAACTCGCCGTCGATCATGCCGATCTGGGTGGTCGCACACGGACCATCAAACGGGATATCGGAAATGCAGGTTGCGATTGCAGAACCTAACATCGCGGTATACTCCGGGCTGCAGTCCTGGTCAACGGATAATACGAGGTTATTTAAGGTAACATCGTTGCGGTAATCCTTCGGGAACAGCGGACGCATCGGACGGTCGATAACACGTGCCGTCAGAACTGCGTTCTCAGATGCCTTTCCCTCTCTCTTGTTAAATCCGCCCGGAATCTTTCCGACCGAATACATCTTCTCCTCAAACTCAACGCTTAACGGGAAGAAATCAATACCGTCACGCGGCTTGTCAGAAGCTGTCGCGGTTGATAATACGGTTGTATCTCCATAATGCATAAATGCAGCACCATTTGCCTGAGCTGCTACACGGCCAACATCCACTGTTAAAGTTCTGCCAGCCAGTTCCATCGAAAAACTCTTGTACATCTCATATCTCCTTTCATCTTGTTTTGCAGAAGAACCTTCACATTCTCATACGCCGCTTTCGGTTCCAAAAGTGCCTTTCTGTGAAAAGTAATACCGAAACTACTGCTCTGCCCGCAAATATGTTTTTCTGCTTTACGGGTACAGCAGCGGTCTCGGACTTTTCTTCTACATAAACAACTAGGGTGGATTGCTCCACCCTATACGTTTTAATCTTAATTACTTTCTGATGCCTAACTTCTCGATCAGTGCACGGTATCCTTCCAGATCGGATTTCTTTAAGTAATCCAGAAGACCACGTCTCTGTCCTACCATCTTCAGAAGTCCGCGGCGGGAATGATGATCCTTCTGATTGGATTTTAAATGCTCTGTAAGCTCAGCGATTCTAGCGGTCAGAATTGCGATCTGAACCTCCGGTGAACCTGTATCGCCTGCTTTTCTTCCGTACTGTTCGATAATAGCTGCTTTCTTTTCCTTTGAAATCATTGTGATTTCCTCCTTAAAATAATTATTCTTACCGTATGCTAAGTTTATGTCGGAGTCGTCAAAAAACTGAGCACCGGCGGACTCATACCTAGTTAGTATAACACAATATGTTTTCGGTGTAAATCATTTTATGCAGGTTTTTTCTCGATTTTATTCCCGTTTCTTCCTATGCTCCTGGTCCCACTGCAATATTTCCACCATTATCCCCCGAAGGACCTCCCGGTCCTGCCTGGGTCGGTGCCGCAGTCTCCGGCGCTTTCGTCTCCGCCTGCGTCGGCGCTGTGGTCGGTGCCGGACCCGGTGCCTGTGTTTCTGCCGGTGCTGGCGCCTGCGTCTCTGGCGGAGCTGCTGTTTCTGCTGGCGCCTGCGTCTCTGCCGGCTTCGTCTCCGCCGGTTTTGCCGTACCGCTCGTCGTACTCTTCTCCGTACCAGGCAGATTGTAGCAGATCACCGGAGTTCCTGCCGAAATATTGTCAAAGATCGTCTTTGCAACACTCGGCGGCAGGTTGATACAGCCGTGGGAACCGCCCGTCTTGTAAATCGTACCGCCAAAACTGCTTCTCCACTTCGCATCATGCATACCGATACCATTATTGAACGGCATCCAGTAATTAACCGGCGTCCGGTAATTTTCACCCTTCAGGACCGCATTTTTCTGCTTATATGCCAGCGGATACGAGCCTGCCGGGGTTCCCCAGCCTTTCGCCAGGTTTCCAGATACGAAATCCGACTCTACCACCAGCTTTCCTTCTTTATAGAAGAAAAGGTGCTGTCCGGTCAGGTTGATCTCCACGTAAGTATCGCCGTAGTCATTTGCCCCATGGCTCGCCGCCTTCTGGGAATACTCCGGCTCACGCGTCGTACTCTCGCCGGAGGCAATGATCGCTGCCAGCGCTTCCGTCTCTGCCGCCTGGTTGATCTTCCAGCCATACGTTCCGCCGCTTACCTGAATCGTGGAACCATACGATGTTTTCAATGTTTTCGCTTTGTTTGAAGTATTGTGTGCTTTCGCCATCTCAGACACGTACTCCGACACCTTGGAGGAATCTACCGAAACACTTCCGTCTGCATTGGCAATCAGCCACGCATGAATCTGATCTCCATTTAAGGTCTCCGTCGAATCGCCAAACTGGTATGTCACGCTCATTTTCGCGTATTTATTCATCTTATCCAGCTGTTCTGCCAGAGATGCATCGTCTTTCAATACCGTCGGCTTCTTATAGACATCTGCTTCCTCCAGCGATAAATGATCCTGCAGATTCTCGATCGCACCCGTTACCGCCTGTGTCAGCTTCTCCGCCTCGACTGCCGTTCCTTCCTGTTCGGGCTCAATCGAATATCCCTGTCCGGACACATACTCAGAAATCTTTGCATTGACCGGTTCTACCGCTTTCTCCGGGTCTAAACACGATAAATTCCGGATCTGACTTTCCAGCGCCGCATCGTCATACGCCACCATCGTTCCGATCGTATATTCTTCCTGTTTCATATGCCACAGCCATGCGAACGGGTTCTGCGCCGCTACCATCTTTTCCAGGCTGCCGTCAAACTCCGCATGCAGCTTGATATCGGTTCCGGCGATCGTTTCTGTCTGATTATTTCTCTCATCGATCGTCAGTGTATAACCATTCACACCTTCCGCAATCAGTTCCTGCACCTCTGCCGCTGTCTTTCCGGACGCGTCAACACCGTTGATCTGCGTATTCGGAAAGAACCGGGTCTTATATTTCTGGGACATTCCCACATAGACGCCTCCGGCTGCCACGAGCAGAATGCCCGCCGTACAGGCAGCGATCCACGCCGCCTTTTTACCGTTTTTTCTATGCTCAGCTTTCAGAGCTGCCTTTTCCGGGGTGGCTTCCGTCCAGGATGCCGTCTTTCCGGAATCCTGTCCCCGCTGCGGCGCCGCATGGGCTGCCTCCCGCCCTGTACCCGCGCTCTGATTTCCACGGGCGCGGCTGCGCTTTCGACTGGCTGTCTCCTCCGGCTCTTTCTCCGGCAGGCGTTCCGGCTCTTCCCACCGGTTCTGATCCTGACGCTCTGGCTGGTGTATGTTTTCCATGTCCAGCTCTGCTTCCCTTAGGATCCGTTCTTCCATATCCCGGTCGAAATAATCATCATCCAAATAGCCCTCATCCGGCTCATCCAGATAATCTTCATCTTCCAGCATAATCTCCCGGCTGTTCATCGCCGTATTTCGTCTCACCGGCTCCCGCCCATCTTCGCGGCTGCCGGAACGTGAATTTTTATTCAAATTCCCGTTTCTATCTGTCATCTTCCTATTCTCCCTTTAAAAATCCAATACGGGTTCCTATTCCCGGAAGGACCTGCCATTCAAGTAATGATTTTATCATTTGGCATATTTTTCTGACAAAAATCCATGCTATCTGTGTTGCTGGTCCTCCATCGTCCTATTGTATATAAGTTTTAAACGGAAGTCAACTTACAAAACTCTGTCATTTTCTGGTATATTCTGTTACGTTTCTGTTCACGGGTAGGCACTTTTGGAACCGAAAGTGCCGTAAGAAAACGTGGTGGCAGCAGGAATTTGCCGTATTTAAATGCGAAGCCACGGCAAATTCCGTTACTGGTCACGTATGCGTGAACAGTAACTATATTCTGTTACAGAACGCGTAATGGGACGTAATTTTCTATGAAACAGAAACAAAGAGCTGCCGCGCCGCATTTTTATGTCAGCCCGACAGCTCTTTTCTATTTTTGTCCTGTCCGTATTCTATTTCTCCAGCTTTCCGAACAGTCCTTTCTTCTTATGTTTCTCGCCCTCCGGTGCAATTCCGTTCATGGCATCGTCAAACTTGCGAAGCGCTTCCTTCTGTGCCTCGGTCATGCGCTCCGGAACCTGTACCACCAGCGTCACGAAATGGTCGCCGCGCACGTTGCGGTTACGCAGGGACGGAACACCTTTTCCTTTCAGACGGACTCTCGTATCTGTCTGGGTTCCCGGTTTGACCTCATACTCTACCTCGCCGTCCACCGTCTTGATGCGGATCGGACCGCCGAGTGCTGCTTTCACGAAGGAAATCGGCACAGTTGAGTAGATTGTTGTATCCTGACGCTTGAAGACCGGGTGCTGGGATACCACTACTTCTACCAGTAGATCTCCGCGCGGACCGCCGTTGGTACCCGGTTCGCCATTGCCGCGGTCACGCAGCATCTGACCGTTGTCAATACCTGCCGGGATCGTCACTTTGATCTTCTTTCTCTTCGCTACATAGCCGGTTCCGTAGCAATCCGGGCATTTATCCTTGATGATCTTTCCGGTTCCGTTGCAATCCGGACAGGTCTGTACATTCTGAATCTGACCAAAGAACGACTGCTGCGTGTACATGATCTTGCCTTTACCGTTACATTTCGGACAGGTCTGCGGCTGGGTTCCCGGTTTTGCACCCGTTCCATGGCATTTCTCACAGGTTTCCTTTAAGTTTAACTCCAGCTCTTTTTCACAGCCGAAGATCGCTTCTTCAAAAGTAATCCGCACACTGGTACGCACATCCGCGCCGCGCATCGGTCCGTTGCTTCTGCCGCCGCGGCTGCGTCCGCCGCCAAAAATATCTCCGAAGATATCTCCGAAAATGTCTCCCATATCGCCGCCGTTGAAATCAAAACCACCGAATCCGCCAGCGCCGCCTGCACCGCCGTCAAAAGCCGCATGGCCGAACTGATCATACTGACGTCTCTTCTCCGGATCACTCAGTACGCTGTAGGCCTCCGATGCCTCCTTAAATTTATCGGCTGCCGCCTGATCGCCCGGATTTGCATCCGGATGATACTTTTTGGCCAGGGTTCTGTATGCTTTTTTGAGTGTCGCATCGTCCGCATCTTTCGGGACGCCTAAGACCTCATAGTAATCTCTCTTACTCTCTGCCATTTCAGCTCTTCCTTCCCAAAATCCGCCGGTACATTTGACCGCATCCGGCAGAGTTTCTATCGTATCTATTTATCTTCCCACAACGTAACTGTTCAGTACCTTCACAGTCACGCGCAAAAATCCATTAAAAATTGCCTA
>OGMW01001035.1_pt1 | contig 26562 bp, 25 predicted proteins | sample 1573281 | NCBI WGS metagenome assembly OGMW01 (sample SAMEA2581907, study PRJEB24529) | metagenome | biome: Human gut stool | place: China | collected 2011 | reverse complement strand
CGTACTTAACGATATTTCGGCAACCTTTAAAAAGCACGAGCTTATAAGCATAGTAGGCGAATCGGGTTGCGGCAAAAGCACACTTGCCTCTTTACTTTGCGGCACAACAAAGGGATATAGCGGCAGTATAACAATCGGCGGTGTTGAAATAAAAGATATTGATGAAAAAACACTTATGAACAACATCACTGCCGTAAACTTTAATTCCTACATTTTTGCAGGAACGGTTAGGGAAAATATGCTCATAGCCGACAAAAGTGCAAGTGACGAAAAGATGATTGAAGCATTGAAAATGGTAAACCTTTGGTCATTTTTAAGTGAGCAAGACGGACTTGATACTAAACTTAATCAACAAGGCAGCAATTTTTCGGGCGGACAAAGGCAAAGGCTTGCCATTGCAAGAGCCTTGCTTCACAACACACCGATATATGTTTTTGACGAAGTAACTTCAAACATAGACGCCGAAAGCGAAAACGACATTATGGCCGTTATTCACAATATGGCTAAAATCAAAACCGTTATTCTTATCTCCCACAGGCTTGAAAATGTGGTAGGCAGTGACAAAATTCTTCTGCTTGATAAAGGCAAAATTGAGGAAAGCGGTACTCATTCTGAACTTATGTCTTTTAATAAAAAATACAAGCTGATGTATTCCACTCAAGCAGAACTTGAAAAATATGCAAAGGAGGAAGCGTAATGAAAAGAAAACAATCAGGTTTCAAAATTATGATGCGGTTGATAAAACTTGTTAAGCCGCTTGCTTTCTTCATGGTACTTGCAGTTATACTCGGCGTTACGGGCTTTCTTTGCGCCATTCAAATTACTGTGCTTGGCAGTATGACGCTGCTTACAGCCGCAGGTATAAACGGTGGACTTGCAATAAAAACGGGTTGTATTTGCATTATTATTTTTGCGGTTTTGCGTGGCTTTCTTCACTACGGCGAGCAAGCGTGCAACCACTATATTGCATTCAAATTACTTGCTATTATTCGTGATAAAGTATTCAAATCGCTTCGTAGGCTAACACCGGCAAAGCTTGAAGGTAAAGATAAAGGCAATCTGATATCGCTCATAACAAGTGATATTGAACTTTTAGAAGTTTTTTACGCTCACACGATTTCTCCGATTTGTATTGCGTTTTTAACAAGCCTTGTTATGCTGATATTTATAGGAAGATACAGTATTTGGCTTATGCTTGTTGCACTTACGGCTTACATTACAGTCGGCATTATTATTCCGCTTGTATCATCCAAATTTAACAAAAATTTCGGTATGACCTACCGTGAAAATTCGGGTGCACTTTCCGGCTATGTGCTTGACAGTATGAGGGGACTTTTGGAATCAATCAGATACAATTCAACCGATACCCGCCTTAACGAAATGAACGAAAAAACCGATGAACTTAATTCACTTCAAAAGAAATTAAAGAAAATTGAGGGGCATAATATTTCAATTACGGATATTTCGATTATTTTCTTTTCAATCACAATGCTTTTGGTTGCAATTTGCCTTTACCAAAAGGGCACAATCGGATTTGACGGACTTATTGTTTCAACCGTTGCAATGATGAGTTCATTTGGTCCGGTTGCCGCACTTTCAAACCTTGCAGGCAATTTGACTCACACCCTTGCAAGCGGCGAAAGAGTGCTGTCAATTCTTGATGAAAGCCCTGTTGTTGAAGAAAACATCAGCGGCAAAGAAGTTGAATTTGATGGTATGGAATGTAAAAATGTAGGCTTTGCATATGACAAAGAGCAAATTCTTGAAAATTTCAATATGGAAATTCCAAAAAACAAGATCATTGCTATAAACGGACCGAGCGGTTCGGGCAAATCGACTGCGCTTAAACTTATGATGCGTTTTTGGGATGTAAACAGCGGCGAAATTGATATGTCGGGTGAAAACATTAAAAATATTAAAACATCATCACTTCGTAACAATCAGAGCCTTGTAAGCCAAGAAACTCAATTGTTTAACGATACGATTGAAAATAACATTAAAATTGCAGATTACAACGCAACAAGAGAAGAAGTTGAAATTGCCGCAAAAAAAGCCTCAATTCACGATTTTATAATGACTTTGCCTAAGGGATACGACACAAATGTAGGCGAACTCGGTGATTTGCTTTCGGACGGTGAAAAACAGCGTATAGGTCTTGCAAGAGCGTTCCTTTGCAACTCTCCTATGATTATGCTTGACGAACCCACAAGCAATTTGGACAGCTTAAACGAGGGCAATATCTTAAAATCCATAAACGAAGCAAAGCACGGCAAAAGTATTGTTTTGGTTTCTCACAGAAAGTCAACGGCAAAAATCGCTGACAAAGCTTACACCGTTTACAGAGGCAGATTATCATGAAAAAAGACAGAATCACACGAGAAAAAGAAATGTTACCCGAAATGGTAAAAATTTATTGCCACGGTGTGCATAAATCAAAAAAAGGAACTCTTTGCAAGGAATGCCAAGAACTTACTGATTATGCGCTTTTCAGGCTTGACCATTGCCGCTGGGGAAACGATAAAAACTTCTGCTCGCAATGTCCCTGCCATTGCTACAAACCCGATATGCGTTCAAAAATAAAAGAGGTTATGCGCTATTCCGGGCCGAGAATTATGCTTTATCATCCGCTTGTGGGTACCATTCACGGCATTGAAACGATAAAAGGCGTTATCAAGGCAAAAAAGAAAGGCAAATAACACCAAAAAATATTGACTCTCATACAAACAAAGTCTTTGCCGAAAGGTAAAGGCTTTTTTCTTTCATGGTGAAAAGAAAAACAGCACCAATGCTCTTATTAAGCATCAGTGCCGTTTTACAAGATTTGTATTTATTTCAGTACAAAACGATATTTGAATTTTCTTTTGCAAGGTTTTGCATTTTTTCCGTATAGCCGTTAATGCAAAAGAATACAAAGTATTCATATCTGTCAATTCTCCATTTACTTTTTTAATTATACCACAAAGTATAATTATTTCAATTATAAAAGCGTTGAAGATTTTGCTTTCTTCAACGCTTTTTTACTAAAATCAATCTTTCAAATGATCATAAATTTTTGCCAAATTATTTTTCACGGCGTCATAATCAACATTCTCAAACAATAATTTTGAGGTAACTTCATTATAATCTTTTTTGAAGTAATCTTCGTTTATGATTTTGCCGATTATATTTTTAATACTTTGGTCATTTTTTGCTGACGGGCAGGCGGAATCTGTTGAACGAATTTCTCTGACTTCATCAAATAACGCATAGAATTTATCATCAAATGTGATTTGCGACATGAGCTTGTATAGGTCATACAAATGTCTTGATGTGCGTTCTTTGTTACCGTTCAAATAATAATCACCGATGGCAAAAATCTTATCAATGAATGTTCTTGTGAGCGTTTGCACCTTTAATTCAAACGGCTCTAAGTCAAATTCTTTGATGATGTCATCTAAATTTTGCTGTTTCAAAAAACGATATATATAAGTGTCAGCTTTCCTAATTTCATACGGAAAAGGTTTCATAAACACGGCGGTTTCAACATATAAATACGGCTTGATTGTTATGAAAGTATCATCAATAATCGGATAGGTGACTTGGTATTTGTTGAAATAAGTTCTTGTCATTATTTCTTCTTCGTTATCAAGCTGTAAATCTAAATTATCAATTGATTTTTTAATTGCAATTTTCAGCTTTTTACGCATACCCTCGGTAGCTTTGTCGGCATTGATACCAATGTCAATATCTTCAGAAAATCTGCTGATTATCTTATAGCATTTTGACAGTGAAGTTCCGCCTTTAAAAATAATATCGGGATAGTTTTTATTGATTTCTTTGAGCAGTAAAGAAACATAATAGTCTTTTTCAACGATTGCCATTTCAATACCTAAAGCATTTGATGTTGCAATTAAAATATCATTGAATGTTTCTTTATCATTGAGCAAGTTTTTCAATTAACGGGCCTCCTAATATTTTTCTGGATACAGAATCGGGAAATACGGAACAGTATTTGCTAATGGATGAGAGTGAAATATCATTTTCTTCGATGTAATTTTCAAGATTTTTTATTTCTATGCTGTCCAATTTATCAAGGTCAATCAACCTAATTAGTTCGCAAAATTGCAGTGTTTTGAAGTTCGATTTAGTGATTTTTGTCGGCGGTTTGCAGAGATAAACGCTTTGGTTACCTACTTCGACTTTTCTTCCACGGGTTGATTCGTTATTTGAAATAACAGTAATAACATTCGGTACCTGTGTTGTAAGTCCAAATGAATTTAACAGGGAGGTGCCGCCGAGATAACCGTATATATCTTGCGAATTTTGAATGTATTTTTTTGTGATAACCTTTCTCGGATTTAATACGGAATCACCGAGAACAGTTTTTCTCGGAATGTAGTAAACACCTGTTGAAAATCGTTTTAACTGCTTGCTGTCGACTAAAGTTTTGATTGCTTTATCAATCCAAGGGCGTGAACGCTGCGGATACATTTTTTCTATATCCTCGATAAGTATCGGCTCATCGGTATTAAATTTTGCGGATAATTCATTAAAAATATTCATACTGTCGCCTCCTTTATATTGATTATATTATATTATACATTTAATGTCAATATTTCATACTTTGATTTTTTGGCTGTAAAGATGAAAAAAAGCGTTGAAGATTTGTTTTTCTCCAACGCTTTTTCTAATGGGTATGTAGACCTTTTTTCGTTAATTTTATGTTTTTAATGTGTTTGACCGCCCACTATGCAAAATTTTCGAGTCTCAAAAATGGCTTAAATAGGGCGTTTTGAAAAATTTTAATGCAAAAAAACACCAACCTCTGAAGCAGCTTCCATCTTAAATCTGTTAAGAGCCTCTTTAGCTTCAGGAACTGTATTCTTTGCCATTGTAAAAACACCTCTCTTATCAAAAATTCGCAAAGCGTGCTGATATTTTGAATAAAATTTTCTTCAAAATATTTATCACATAACATCAAATCGCTCTTGCAAGTATAGTTTATGAAAAGTATGCGCTTTTACAATTGAAAAATTTTTACAATTAAGATATGTTCAAATTAAAAACATTTTTTTGCAAATTTCTTTACCGCAGGCAGTTTTAAATATTTTGTCATAAGCGTTTTGCACAGCCGATTTCGGAAGGCTTTCCTCAAACATATTAACAAGAAAGTCTGCTTCAACAAGTATTTGCAAATCTATGCTGTTTATATTTTCGTATGTGTGGTGATGGGCTATTAAGTATTGCACTCTCTGTGATGTTTCAATATTAAATCCTAATTCAGCAAGAAGATTTTCAGCCAATTTCGGACCTTCTTTTTCCTGCAATTTTCCGCTGCAATTGCCGTATTTTTTTTCGCAGGTGTGGATTCCTATGTCGTGAGTGAGGGCAGCGGCTTCGATTATAAATAAAGTTTTATCATCAACCTTTTCATTTTCTGCTATCAGCTTTGCGTAGCTGTGAACTTTGCAAAAATGCTGAATCCTTTTTGAATCTCCGCTGTATAAATCTATCATTGCCAAGTGTAGTTTGTTAATCATTTTTGTGCCTCTGTTTTGTTATCCTATTGTGATTTTTAATTTATGAATAATTTAAAGTTTGCTTTTATTATTTATCTATATCGTACTATATCATAGGCAAATAGTCAACGAAAAAGCAATTGTTCTTTATGCAGTGTGCCACTTTTGATTTTATTTTTGCATAAGTGCTTTGACTTTATGAATGAACGGTTAATTTTGCTTGGTATGAATTGTTTTTTTCACTAAAAAAGTTATAATTATTAACAACAAGGTTTGCCTGACTATGAACGGAAAATATTACGGCGGGGAAATGATGATGTTGCCGCTTATAACGAACGTGAAAAAATACAATGTAAAGGAAGTCTTGAAAATTGAAAAATAATAAATATTCAATAATAGTGAGCAGCCTGACAGGCAATACAAAAATGCTTGCCGATGCGATTTATGACGTATTACCAAAAGAAAATTGCGACTTTTATGGCGATGTAAAAACACAGATACCTCAATCCGAAATGCTTTATATCGGTTTTTGGACGGACAAGGGAAGTGCCGACTGTGATACGTTGAAACTTTTGCAAAGTCTGAAAAACAGAAAAGTATTTTTGTTTGGTACAGCAGGATTTGGCGGAAGCGATGAGTATTTCAAAAAAATTTTAAGTCGGGTTAAGCAGTCTTTAGATTTGAGCAATGTTGTTGTGGGGGAATATATGTGCCAAGGCAAAATGCCTCAATCCGTACGAGAACGCTATGTTAAGATGAAAGAGCTAACCAATGCGCCTGCTAATCTTGATATGTTGATTGATAATTTTGACAGCGCATTATCTCACCCTGACGAAAAGGATATAATTAAACTTAAAAATGCTGTTATTTCGCTTTAAACAAGGCGGAGAGGGGAGAACGGTATATGAAATTTGTGCTTGAATTGTCTTGGCTTTGGAAATCAATTGCAATAATTATTTTGGTTATAGCATTCTGTGAAATTTGCGCTTTATTGATTTGCAAGCTGATGAAACGAAAATTTAGTAAAAAAACAGCAATTATTATTGCTGTCGTTGCCACCGTCGCAACCGGTTTGGCAATTGTTTTGCTTTCACAAACGCCGAGTTTGTTAAATTCAAATTTATTGTGTATATAAAAAGCTGTCTCGCAGTTGAAGCGAGACAGCTTTAGTTTTAGCCATTTGATTAAAGTAATAATGTTTTGTTTTATTCATCCATAGGAAATATTATTGATTTAAGGATAAATAATCCGTTTTCTTGCGTTTTTCTGTAATGATTATTAAAACTGCAAAAGCGATAACACCGGCTGCGCTGATATATGCCCCTTCTTTTAAATAAGGAGTATGATATTGAAGCTCTATTGTGTGTTTTCCTTTGTCTAAAGCAAGTGCGCTAAATGCCGTGTCAGCTTGCAAAAGCTCAGCTTTTTTGCCGTCGACCGTAGCGCTCCAACCCTTGCTGTAAGGAATGGAAATGCAGAGCATTTTTGCTTTTTGTAAATCAATTGTGCCGGTTATTTTGTTTTTACTCATTTTGACATTTTGCATTGCGTCTGCTTTTAAGTCTGCAATCTGTTGTGATGCTTGGTCTATAGGCTGCTCAAGAACCTCGATGTCGGATAAGTCGTAAATTCCCGGTTTATCAAAGGTTATTTTAATACTGTTTTTCGCATTTTCGGTATAGCCAAGCCCAACAAGATATGTTTTAGCACCCGTGTAACGCACGTAAGAAGATGAATAGCAGGTGACAAAATCGGTTTTGTATTTCTTGCCGTCATCGGTTTTAAAGGAAAAACGCATTTTCATTTGAGACGGCAAAGTATGTTTTGATGTGTTTTTACCTATTTGCTTGTTGTCTAAATTACTCTTGTCCTCATCAATATTGCTGTAGTTATTAAATGTATAACGCAAATATGTTTCCTGATTTTTTTCACCTGAAAATTTAATGTTTATACTGCTTTTTGCATTGTAAACATACACTTTTTTTCCCTCGACGGCAGTATTCTTATTGCACTCAACGGTGTAAGGCACGCTTTTGTCGGTAAAGACAGGAGTGATTGTATTCATTTTGTTCGGTACGTTTTCAAACACAACGCCTTGAATTAACGCTTGCTGTTTTTCTAATGATGAAAGCTTGTCATAATCAGATTTTTTGATGACGTTATTTGTTGTGTAACCGAACGGTAATGCGTTCTTATTTTGATAAACTTTTCCTTTTAACTTTTCAAAACCGTAGGGAATCGAAGTTTTCTTGTTTTTAACATAATATTTAACGTTTGTAACGGCATTCATTGCGACTGAATCGTTAAATCCTCTGAACATATATGCCGCATTGGCAGGCTGTTCTGTTTCGCTGACAAACTCGGCTAAATTTTTGTTTTCCATACTCCAATAAAACGAAGTACCATTCATACCGACGTAAGTGCTTTCGTTGTAATGTATTTTTCCGCCGCTGTAGCGATAGAATGTATCGTCGCCTTTTGCCGCTTTTTTTACCTTGCTCGCCGCAGAACGCTTAATTTTATTGTTGACGGCACCGTAACTTACATAGCTTGCAATGTGGTTATTGCCGTGACTGCTGAAAAAATAAGCCGAATTGCCTGCAAATGAGGCAAATACAAGGATTACTGCTAAAACGGGAGCAATAAGCTTCTTTGCCGATTTATTTGAAATCATACAAACGATTACTATTAACAGCGCTGTTATGAGAGAAAAAATAATGTTGTGATTTATTTCATTCATCATCAATAAGGCGGCTAGGGAATATACTGCGATTGCTATGATTATACCTAAGCCTTTGCGAATATCTATTTTGCAAAGGTCTTGCCATGTTACTGCAACAATATATGCAATAATCATCCCGTAAGCCCAAACCCAGCGGTTAGCCATATATGAAAATCCGTTAAAAGCCCAGCCGAATGCAGGGATAAGAAGCATAGCCGTAGCGCCTAAAAATATTAATCTTAATGGGCTCCAACTTTTGTTTTTAGTAAAGAATAAAACGCAAACGGCAGGAAGCGCAACAGCGTTATATCCAAGATGCGTAAGATATCCCGGTTTTGTTTGAAAGTTAATCATAGAAGCTAAGAAATTGCGATAATAATCCATACTGTATATCCAGGTATGAACATAACTCTCAGACGAACGTCCGTCGCCGATAAAGGCTAATATTACAGGCATAAGTATAATTGCACTTAAAATCACACCTAAAATTGCACTGCCTGTGATTTTAAATAAAACTCCAAAAGCCTCTTTGGCACGATGACGATATCTGCAAACAAGCAAAAACAGTGTATAAATTGCGGTAAATAAAGCTAACATATAGAAAAAGTAAAAGTTACTTATAGCTGCTAAAAATACCGTAACAATAAAAAGATACGGCCTTTTGCCTGCCGCAATTTGCTCTACACCGAGAAGCAGCAACGGCAAAAATATCATAGGAAGCGCAAAAAACGGGTGATGCGACACTATGAACATTCCAAATAAGGTGAACACATAAACAAGCGAGCCTACCGTTACGCTTGAAACGTGATTTTGCTTTTTAATAAAACAGAATGCACCGAAACTAAGCCCCGCAAGATATAAACGAAACAGAGATAAAAGACTGTAAAGATATGCCGCATATTTGGCAGGACAGGCAATGCTTAACAAATCAAGCGGGTCGCCGATAGCATAAAAGTGAAGCGTGGTTAATATATCGCTTCCGAGTCCTATTGAAAAATCCCATTGCGGCAACACAAATTTATGAGTTTCAAACAGCGTTTCTAAAATTTCACGTCCGTATTTGCCGAAATATACAAAAGCGGCAAAGTGTTGCCTCCAGCCGTCGCTGTTAATAATTAATGTCTTTTTATTTATTATAAACCAAAAGTAACATAAAGCAGCACAAACTAAAAAAGCTGCACTGTAAAGTAAAAAGAACTTTTTGCCGTTTTTAATCGGCTTTTTTAAAGTTGATGTTTTATCACTCATAATGTATTCCTTTCTAAGGTAATTTATTGAAATCTTGTTCTAATATAATTTTTTGCATTGTAATTATATCATATAGTAAATAGCATTACAATAAAAATTATACGCACATTTGTGAAAAAAGTCCTATATAAGCACGAGTGTCGGAATTATCAATAATCTAATATTTTTTTTGGAATGATTATAAATGATTATAAAAGAAATTTTAATTAATGTTGACTGTTTTTTATTGACATGTAAATATAAATATGCTAATCTTAATAATGACAATGGGGTCTGCAAGGCAGACCCCTGCTTTGATATATGGAGGTATTCATAATGAAAAACTTAGGCTATTATAACGGTAAGTATGACGAGATTGAAAAAATGCAAATTCCGATGCTTGACAGAGTTTGTTGGTTTGGTGATGGCGTTTATGATGCAACGTATGCTCATAATCATATTGTTTTTGATATGGATGCGCACCTTACAAGATTTTACAATTCCGCAAAACTTCTCGGTATGAACATACCGATAGAGCGTGACGAGCTTGACAAATTGCTCAGAGAACTTGTTAAAAAGGTCGATGACGGCGACCAATTTGTTTATATGCAGGTTACTCGTGGAAATGGGCTTCGTGGTCACATTTATCCTGAAAATATGCAGGGCAATTTGTGGATTACACTTACGCCTTGCCCTGTTGCGGATACATATAAGCCGATTGATGTTATTACATATGAGGACAAAAGATTTTATTATTGCAATTGCAAAACACTTAATCTTATTCCGTCTTGCCTTGCCGCTACCGCTGCTGACAGAGCAGGTTGCCAAGAAGCAATTTTCCACAGAGGAAATATTGTTACGGAATGCGCACACTCTAATGTTTCTATTTTTAAGGACGGTAAGGTTATTACTCACCAGCTTGACGATATGGTTCTTCCGGGAACAGCAAGGATAAGGCTTCTTGCTTTTGCGAAAAAGCTTGGATACGATGTTGAAGAAAGAGATTATACTCTTGATGAATTAATGTCGGCAGATGAAATTGTTGTTCATTCAACAGGTTCTTTCTGCATTCCGGTTAAAACCGTTGACGGCAAAAAGGTAGGCGGAAAAGCGCCGGAAATGTTGAAAGCAATTCAAGACGCTTTAGTTAAAGATTTTGAGGAGCAGTGCAAATAATAATGAATAAAACCGAGCTTACCAAACTTAATGTCGGATACAATCTTGATTGGCTTATGAACCTTGACCCGAGAGGTTACGGTGTTTGCAGAATTCTCTACGACGGGGCAATCAAATATACAGGAAAGCCCTTGTCGCTCAATGGGGCAGAGGGACTTGTGAAGAATATTAAAAAGGGTGAAAAGGTGTTTATTTTAACGGGATTTATTCTTCTCCCTTGGAATGAGGCTGAGACTGACGGAATTATCTCATCTACCGTTTTTGCCAGATTTGTTATAAGGGCATTTGGCGCAAAGCCTGTTATGTTAGTGCCTGAGCAATGCGAAAAAGCCATTAAGGCTATGAGCGAGGTTTTAGGTGTCGATATTACTTATGATATTGACAATATACCCGATAACACCATTTGCATTGTTTCATTTACTAAGGATAAGAGCAAGGAAGAGGAACAAACGCAAGAAATACTTTCTCACGGCTTGCCGTGCGCTGTTATTTCTAATGAAGCACCCGGCAGAAACAAAAACGGATATTATCATAATGCAGTAGGTGTAAACACAACCGATATTGAGGCAAAATATGATGTTCTTTTTAGGGAATGTCAAAGCAGAGGTATTTATAATCTTTCTATCGGTGACCTTGGCAATGAGCTTGGTATGGGCACTATTGAAAAACATATAAGAAAATATATTCCTTACGCTGAAAAGGGCGGTTGCAAGGCAGGAACAGGTTTTGGTATTTTGGCAGATACGGCTGCTGACAACATTATTACAGCAACTGTAAGTGACTGGGGTATGAATGCTCTTATGGCATGCACGGCATTTCTTTTGAATGATTTAGACCTTTTTCATACCGAGAAAGAGGAAGCGGCAGTTATGGATGCTGCGGCAAAAGCAGGTATGCTTGATATGTACGGAGAAGCAAGGCCTTACATTGACGGAATTGGCAAAAATATTGTTTTGCCGATTATTTCACTTATGCGTGGGCTTATTGAATATCCTCACACGGTTGAGGACAAAACTGATAAATGGTTTGAAACAACAATTAAAAAAGGATATTTTAAATGATTTATTCATTTTTGCAAAACGGCGACAGCGCTGTTACCGTGCAATTTAAAAATGAAATAAGCGAAGAGGTTAACCGTCAGGTTACCGGTCTTTGCAACAGAATAGAAGCAAAGCATATTAACGGAATTGTTGAGCTTGTGCCAACCTTTGCTTCGTTAACTGTTTTTTACGACTGCACAATCATCAACTCAAAGAAACTAAAAAAGAAAGTTGAAGCGCTTATAAACGGCAAAGAGTGCGACGTTAAAAGCACGGCTAAGGTTTGGAATATACCTGTGTGCTACGATGACGAGTTTGCTTTGGATATGAAAAATGTGTGCAGCCATACAGCTCTTGAAAGAGAAGAGGTTATCAAGCTTCACACATCAAAGCCTTACTTAATTTATATGTTGGGATTTTTACCCGGATTTGCCTATCTCGGCGGTATGGACGAAAGACTTTTTACTCCGAGATTAAAAACACCGAGGCTTGAAATTTTTGAAGGGGCTGTAGGAATCGGCGGAGAGCAAACAGGGATTTATCCTATTGCGTCACCGGGTGGCTGGCAATTGATTGGAAAAACGCCCGTAAAAGTTTTTGACAAATCAAAAAAGTCGCCTATATTGTATAAAGCCGGCGATTATATCAAATTTTTCAGCATAGATAAGGCAGAGTATCTTGAAATACAAAAACAGGTTGCAAACGGCACTTACACTCCTTCAGTCAGCGAGGTTGAATTATGATAGAAATTATTTGTGCAGGTATGCTTTCAACCATTCAAGACTTAGGCAGATTTTCAGTAATGAAAAACGGCTTTACTCAAAGCGGTGTAATGGATGCCTATTCAACAAAAATTGCAAACAAACTTTGCAAAAACGATGTTAACGCACCTGTTATTGAAATGACAATGCTCGGAATAACGGCTAAGTTTACGGATGAGCATATTTTTGCGATTTCAGGCGGAATTTTTGATATTTCGCTTAATAACAAGCCTATTAAAACAAATAAAGCGTACGTTGCAAAAAAAGACGATATTTTAAGCATTAAGGGTGTTAGGCAAGGATTAAGATGTTATCTTGCGGTTGCGGGAGGCTTTGATGTTCCTTTATTTATGGGCAGTGCCTCAACAAATCTTAAAATAAATGTCGGCGGCTTTGAAGGAAGAAAGCTTAAAGCGGGCGATATTCTTAAAATCGGCAAAGCAGGCAAAATTAAAAATATCGAAAAGCGGGAGCTTTTGGAAAATACTTATGATAAAATAATAAAAGTAAGGGTAGTATTAGGGCCGCAGGACGATATGTTTTGCGAAAATGATTTAGCACTGTTTTCAAAGCAACAGTACACCGTTACCTCTGACATTGACAGAATGGGTATAAGACTGTGGGGAATTGCTTTGCGTGGCAAGGAAAAATTAGAAATAATTTCAGATGCAATTACCTTTGGCTCAATACAAATTACCAATTCGGGTATGCCGATTGTGCTTATGGCAGACCACCAAACAACAGGCGGATATGCAAAAATAGCAACAGTAATAAGCGCCGATTTGCCAAAGCTTGCACAGGCAAAACCGGGGGACAAAATTATCTTTGAGATTATTGACGTTAATACTGCCGAAAAAATAGCAATTAAGCAAAAAAAGTATATTGATAAATTATTTTAGGAGTGCCTATGGATTATTCAAATATGTTGCCGCAGGAAGTAAAAAAACTTATCAGAAACGGCAAAATAAATTGCCAAACATCAGGTATGTGCAACGGCTATGCTCAGGCTAATCTTTGCATTTTGCCAAAGGATTATGCGTTTGACTTTTTACTGTTTTGTGTCCGAAATCCGAAGCCGTGCCCGATTTTGGAGGTCGGAGATGTCGGCTCAAAGCGTTTTAAAACAATGGCGAGTGAGGGCGATGTATGTAAGGATTTTCCAAAATACAGAATTTGGAAAAACGGCGTTCTCGAAAAAGAAGTTACCGATATAACCGATTATTGGCGTGATGATTTTGTGTATTTTCTTATCGGTTGTTCTTTTAGCTTTGAAAGTGAATTATTAGAAGCTGACGTTCCTGTCAGGCATATTGAGGAAAACAAAAATGTGCCTATGTTTAATACGAATATCAAACTTCAGCCGTCAGGTAAATTTCACGGGAATATGGTTGTATCAATGCGACCTATTCCAAACGATTTAGTTGTAAAAGCGGTTAATGTTACCGCATCTATGCCAAGAGTTCACGGTGCGCCGATACAAATAGGCAATCCCGAAGCAATCGGCATAAAGGATGTTACGAAGCCTGATTACGGCGACAGCGTAACAATCAACGAAGGGGAAGTGCCGGTGTTTTGGGCTTGCGGCGTTACACCGCAAAACGCAGTGATGCAAACAAAGCCTGAAATTGCCATAACACATTCACCGGGTCATATGTTTATAACCGATATAAAAAATGTTGACTTAAAATATTAGGTGATTATATGTATAAAATCAATTTGAATTGTGATTTAGGTGAGGGCGCTGCCTATGACGAACAAATTATTCCTTTGATTAACAGCGCTAATATTGCTTGTGGTTTTCACGCAGGTAATCACGATATGATGGATGCTACTGCAAAGCTTTGTATTGATAATAATGTTGATATCGGTGCACATACCGGTTATCCCGACAAGGAAAATTTCGGCAGAACAAATCTTGATGTAACTCCTAAACAGGTTTATGATTACACATTGGCTCAATTAGAGACTTTAGGTAACGTTGTTGGAAGCACGGGCAAAATAGTTCATATTAAACCGCACGGCGCAATGTATAATCAAGCAGCAAAAAATAAAAAACTGGCAGACGCAATAGTTGATGCAATTATTGATTACGATAAAGATTTAATTTTAATGGCGCTTTCAGGCTCTCAAATGATTAAGTCGGCGAAAGAAAAGAAAATTAGATATGCAAGCGAGGTTTTTGCTGACAGAGCATACGAGGCGGATGGCTCGCTTAGAGCAAGGTCACTTGAAAACTCAATGATAACAGACGAGGATTTCGCTGTTGAAAGGGTTATTAAAATGGTGCAAACAGGAAAAGTTGTTGCCTACACGGGCGAGGAAATTAATATTGAGGCGCATTCTGTTTGTGTTCACGGCGACAGCGAAAAAGCGCTTGTATTTGTCAAAAAGCTAAACGAGGCTTTTAGAAAAAATAATATAGAAACAGTAAGTTTAATCGAGGCGATAAAATAATGGACCATCGTACTTATTTAAAGATTGATTTGAATAAGCTTGAACATAATTATAACAGTGTACGCAATAAACTTCCAAAAGGCATTAAGCTGCTCGGCGTAATTAAAGCTAATGCATACGGTAACGGCGCTATTGAGATAGGCAAATTTCTTGATGATAAGTGTGACTTTTTCGGAGTTGCATGCATTGAAGAAGCTATTGAACTTAAAAAAGCGGGAATCAAAACACCGATATTGATTTTGGGAAGGGTATTTCCGTTTGATGTTGAAAAGGCTGTTAAATATGATATACGAATACCTATTTTTTCGTATGATGACGCAGTTACACTTTCAAACGAAGCAGTAAAGCAAAATAAAAATATGCCTTATCATTTTTGTATTGATACGGGAATGAGCAGAATAGGATTTCAAGTCAACGAGGAAAGTGCTGATATTTGCAAGCGCATAACCGAGTTGCCTAACATTTTTGCAGAAGGTATGTTCTCTCATTTTGCAACCAGTGATGAAGCTGATTTGTCAAAAGCTGTTGAGCAGCGAAACAAGTATAAACGATTTTGCAAGATGCTAAGTGACAGAAAAATTGAAATACCTATTAAGCATCTGAACAACAGTGCCGGTATTATGAATTTTGACGAATACTTTGATATGTGCAGAATGGGTATTGTTACGTACGGTCTTTATCCGTCGGAGGAGGTTGATAAAAGCCTTCTTGATATTGAGCCGATAATGAGCTGGTACACAAAGATTTCTCATATTAAAGAACTTGAACCCAAAAGGGAAATTTCATACGGCGGTACATTTATAACTGAGAAAACAACTAAAGTCGCAACAATTCCTATCGGCTATGCCGATGCTTTCCCTCGCTGCCTTTCTAACAAAGGCAAGGTTATTATTAACGGCAAATATGCAAAAATTCTCGGCAGAGTTTGTATGGACCAATTTATGGTGGATGTCAGCGATATTGATTGTAATATAAACGATGAAGTTGTTATAGTCGGCGCTCAAAACGGCGCTCACATTTCCATAGAAGAATTGTCAGACAGCGCATACTCTTTCAATTACGAACTCCCTTGCAGAATACCTGCTCGTGTTAACAGAGTTTATGTTTATAATGATGAAGTAGTTGAGGATGTAGGGCTTGTATAGCGAAAAATTGTATTGCTCTCATATTATTAACTTTACTTTGCTAAATAAAAAAGCTCCTGTTGGGGGCGCACTACATAAAGAAGAATGTGGTTTAAACTTTCTGAGTTTTGCCCATTGCACTATTAAAAAATCCTGCTAATACGCAAGTATTAACAGGATTTTTTCAATCATAGCTATTATTTCCTTTATTTTATATTGGATATTCTTTGTTTATTACTAATAAAAATGCAGACACGAAAAAACCTATGGTAATAGGGTTAATTATTTGGAAAATATAGTCTATAATAATAACAATTTTGTTGTATTTGTTTTTATGTAACATAACAAAATTAAATATTATAAAAAATATTGGAAATAAAAACAAATATACATCAAGAATTTCCGAAATGGAAAATGAAATTGTTAACATACTTGTAATAACTGAAATTATATTACTTTCTGTTAATATAGTTATATCTGTACGTTCTATCAAATATATAATTATCGATAATAAATGAAAAAGTAAAAGTGTAGCAGAGAGATATATAGCAATTTTCTTTTGTGTACTAAACGAGTTTATATAGTCTTTAATGTTGTATTGATTTTTTTTATTCATTTTATTGCTTTACCCTTTTCTTTTTCTATTGTTGCATAATCAATCCCGTATGACTGATAAAAAATTCCTTTTTGCTTTTTAACTGTAAAACGTTCAAATTCCATTTCTTTTTCAAATATCACCAAATTGATTTTAACATTTGCATTTTTAGAAAGTAATTTTGATTGCAATTCGTTTTTTAGTTCTTTATAATTTTCGTTACCATTTCCTGCAGAGTTTCTATAGTAATCGCAATTATTTGTTAGATAATAAATAGTTATGGTTCTTAAATAATCAGAATCTTTATTTAAGATTAGTTTTTCTATTGAAGTTTCGGTAATTAGTTTGTTAGTATTTGTCGGTAAATTTTTGAGCGTTGAATCATACAGTAATTCTGTACTGATTTCCATACCAAGAATATTTTTATCAATATTTTCTTTTAGATATATTGCTGCATATTTGCTAATATCTTCAAGTTGATAATTATCATAACTTTTATCTCCGATTTTCTGCACTTGAAAACTTCTATCATTATAAATGATATTCCATGTTTCATTAGTAAAATAGAATTCAAACATATTTGATGAATGTGAACTATTATTAACCAACTTTCGAGGGTAATACTTTTTTATTTTATAATCATGCGCACTAGTATTGTATTTTTCAACTAAGTATTCAACAACCTCTGCTCTGTGGTATTGAACATAAATAATATGCGCAATACCAAATATCAAAAAAGCCGCAAATATTATTGTTAATATTCGTAAAATAATTTTTTTACTCTTTTTCATATCATTTAATCCATTTCGTTATATTCCGATAACCAATAAATGAACTTATTTTTTTCTTTAGATATTTTGGATGCATCTGTTCCAATAACATATTGAATATGTGAATTTGGAAGTTTTTCTTCAACCTCATCAAGCAAGTTGTTTTTATCCGTTTGTGACAGCGTATCAAAATAAGTGCTTTCAACCATTAAAACTACATCATAATAAGTAAAATAATTAATACAACTATAAGTGTTTTTGTCGTTTAGAAAATCTTTTATATTGTTTTCGTTAATTGTAATGTTACCGGCTATTCGAGCTTGATAATTTATAATATTTGCTGAACTTAATTTGATTCCAACAATATTGTTATCTATATTTTTCTTAAACCATTCGGTAGCTACACTTTCTATTTCATCCAGTTGGTAATCATCATAATATCTACCGTCAATCCTATTAACAAAAAAGATTTATCGTTATATTGAAGTTCCCACTTATAGGGTGACCAATATGTATTAAGCGGCAAAAAAGAGGTATCGTTTCCGAACTTTTTCATTTCATAATCTAAAACAGTTATTTGATTATATGACATGTTATATTTATCTTGTAAATAGTTAATTGCACCTTTAGTCATAACTGTTTTTATGGCAAAATATCCACCAAATATAAAACCAAATACAAGAATAAAAACTATAAGAATAATTGTAATTGCTTTCTTTTTCTTTTTCATGTTACAATACCCCCTATATTAGTACTATATCACAAAACTAAATGAAATAAAAGTACAAAGCGAATATCGACAAAAGAGGTTTGCCCCAAATGTTAGGGCAAACCTCTTTATAAGTTGTGTCTCTATTTTTTGCTCATTTCAATTCGTGTTGCGATTTTGATTTGAGCAAAGTCTCTCAAAAGTCTCAGTCATAAATGCCCTAAATCGCACTAAAATGACTTTGGAATTTTGAAATTTGCTGTCTCTTAGAATCTCTCAAAGACTCTCAAAATATTTTAAGGCAAAGAAAAAGTGCCTGAATACCGCCATAAAAAGCAGTATTCGGGCATAAAAAAGCCTCGGAACACGAATGTTCCGAGGTGATGGCAGAGAATTCAAAAGTAAATTCTAACATTGTTTAATTCTATTTTCAAATTTAATAAGCATCGCAAATGATTAATCTTTGTTCTTCTACCTGAACGAATATAACAATATATTTCGTGAAACATTGCATAAAAAGCAACCTTTAAGTCACAGTTTTTTGATGTTGGATATTTTGATTTATACATTTCATAAAGACCAAAAGCATTTCCGGTTAAGCTTTTTAATTGAAACAAATCATATTCCCTATCTGCCCATTTGCTTTCAAGCGGATCGATTATTGCAATAGGATTAAGTTTATCATCTGCCAGTATATTCATTACATTAAGATCACCGTGTATTAATGAGGCATGTTCAACTTTTTCGCTGAAAATATAATCAAAATTATCCCAAGCTAATTCCATAACTTTCAAAAAGTACGATTCTAATTCTCCGCTATCAACCATGTTACGAGCTGTTTGCAGAATATCAAACGCAAACGGCTTATAATAATCTAACCATTCATCATAATTCGCATTTTGAACAAGACCAAACTTGTCATTAGTTTTAGAGTGCCAAGCATACATTGCCGATGTAATCTTATCAGCAAATGCACGCTTTTTTGCTTTTGATAAAAACAATTTTGAAAAATCAGTAAAGCAATCTTTTCCTTTGACATACTCCATACAAATATAGTCAATAGAAGCTATATCGTCTTTCAAATATGTAAAGTATACTTTGGGTATTTGTATTAAACTATCTTTTGCTAACAGATTTAGTTCAAATGCTTCTCGCTCACACATATTATCACATCGGCAAGCTTTCATCACAACTGTATAAGGCGGTCTGTCAATATCAACCTTATAGATATACCCAAACGAGCCGCCGCCAAGATATTGAACTTTGTTGACATTACAGCAAAGCTCTTTTTTTACAACAAAAACAGCACATTTTTTTGCTTCGTCAATAGTTATAAAATTAGTTTTAATTCGTTCCATGATTCAAAATCCTAAATGCGTTTGAGTATAAAAATTTACAGGAAGCAACGTTTCTCCACCAGCCAAAATGGCAGGGAGTGTATCGGTAATACTTTTCCGTCTCTTGAATTAACGCCAAATAACCTAAGCCTAAAGCAAACCTAATCATTTCCTCTTTTGTGCCGTTAACCTCAATTTTTGCTACCTCATTATATGCCATTAAAGAAGTGTTTTTTTTATTCAGCATTTTTTCAAATTCGAGATTTACAAAATCAAAAATTGAATCACCCCATACAGTTCGCTCGGGGTCAATAACTATCAACTCCAATTTATCGTTCTTCCTCGTACAAAGAATGTTACCGTACCACATATCCAAATTAACCATTGAGCAAGTTACGGGCTCCAATATATCCTTGTATTCATCTATATATTTAAGTAGCTTTTCTCCCCGTTTGGTTCTTCTGCCTACTTTTTCGGTGTTGTGAATTAGATTTAGTGTCATACTACGCAATGCAAGATGCCAATTATCATATAATTGATTTTGAATATAACCGAATTTGTTGTTTTGCACCTTGTGAAATTTTGCAATAATTCTTGCGATTTCTTCCTTGCACCAAAGCTTTTCTGCCTTTGTTAATTTGGCATTATTCAGCTGTACGCCCTCCATTCTTTCCATTATGAAATAGTCAGACGGAAAAACGGTGTGAGAAAAATCCTTATAATACACATACGGCACCTTGACATTTGTATGTGCTCTGATTTGCGCATACCAAAAAACCTCTCCACGCATCATATCCTGCTCATAGGTCAGTATTCCTGTTTTGTCAAGCGGAGAAACCTTTAATACATAATTACCCATATCGGTCACAACGTCATGAACGGCATTATATTCTCCGTCGCCGAGCTTATCAAAGGATATAACTTCGCCAAGACAAGCGGAGTTAAACATATCTTGTACTTGTGCTTTTGTTAATTCCGGCTTTGTTCTGCTAATCATATTAGCACCTCCCACTTTTACAATATCATCATATCGATACGCACTCTCAAAATATATAACATTTCCTATATTTATATAATATTACCGTTGAATAATGGGCTGAAATATGATATTTTTAATATGGTGATTAAAATGAGTAAATACAAAATTAACATTCTCGACGAAAGCCGTATTTTTAATGAAAGAGAAAACGGAATTATTCATACTCCTTATGAGTTAGAAACTGCATTTTTATCGGGAATTAAAAAGGGCAGTCGTACCGATGTTAAAATGATGATTAACAATATGATTGACAGTGGCATAAACATCGGCAAAATGTCGAATGACGGCTTGAGACAGATTAAATATTGGGCTGTATCATTGTTCGCACTGATTACCCGTTCGGCAATCCAAGGCGGACTTGACGAAACTACTGCTTACAATTTTTTCGATAACTGTATAATGCGTATTGATAAAATGTCAAATACTGATGATATAGTCGATTTCATTATTCAAAAATGCATTACCGTGACCGATATGGTCGCCGAAAGCAGAGAGAATAGCGTTTACTCTCAACCTATTAGAAAATGCCTGCACTACATCCATACTCATCTTCACGAAAGATTGGACGTTGCAACCCTATCAAAAGAATGTGGATTATCCGAAGATTACTTATCATATTTATTCAAGAAGAACATAGGAATCAACCTGTCAAAATACATTAAAACACAAAAACTGCAAGCCTCAAAGGAAATGTTAAAGGAAAACTATTCCGTATCTGATATCGCATATTATCTCGGCTTTTGCTCGGAGAGTTATTTCATATCCTGCTTCAAAAAAGAATTTGGTAAAACCCCCAAGCAATTTAGAAATAATATTGCCTCATAGCAACATAGAAAACACTTTGAATAACAAGGAAATAAAAACTAACAAAAACGACAGGTAGCACCACGCTGCCTGCCAAAACTATTTTCTAATCGGTAAATGAAAAAGAAACCCGAATGTATCGCCGATAATGGCAAAGTTCGGATTTCTCTTCATTGGCAGAGGTATAAGGATTCGAACCTTAAATGACGGAGTCAGAGGCTCGTAATCTTTTTTCAAAACCGCCTATTTAAGCCGTTTTTCAGATTTTGCGTCTCTCAAAAATCTCTCAGAATTTTATTTTTGCTTATAACCGCAAATTCGTATGAGGAATTGCGAACCTTACACTGAGGTGTCGAAAAAAACTCTAAATCAGCATTATTATTTACAGTAGGGTACTGCACCGTTTGGTGACGAAGAATATAAAAGCTCTTCATTTAATTTCACAAACAAAGTGTCATATATGGCGGCAAATAAATACCTAACTTAAACATAATAAGCCTCTCCTTTAATTACACTCCTATTTGTTTTCAAACCAAATATCCATTTTGCTTGACTGAGCTTGTCTTTTGTATTCTGTTTGATTTGATGTGCGGGCAGTCCGTTCGGTGTCAGTTGGTTTTTGGGAAATTTGCCGAGGCTGCTTATTGTTTTGCTGTGCTTGATTTTGAACACTATTCTCTGACGAAGGCGAAGGTGCTTTGTCAAATGTTCTGAGTATTTCTTCAATTTCTTTTTCTTGTTCGTCCATTTGATTTCTCCTTGTTCGATTTCTTTCCGAAAATCGGCAAAGCGCTTTTTTTGCCGCCTTTCGGAAAGGGACTTCCGAAGAAATCCTTTTCGTAAGGAAAAGGCGGCAGCGGAAGCTCCGCTACCGCCATCCTTAAATGGTTAGCTATCTGTTATTTCACAGATTTTCTTTTTTAGTATAAACAGTAGTTGTCACAACTCCGAAGCCGCTGACGAACAGCAGAGCGATCCACAGCCACTCATACTGTTGTCGCCGGTCTGCGGATTCTGAACATCATCCGAAGGCTTGGTGGTATCGTCAGACTTGGTAGGAGCGGCAGGTTTGGTTGCCTTCTGACCTTCTTCGATAGTCTGAGTCGTTACTGCAGAGCCACCGGCAGAATCAAAGGTTACGGTATAGTTTTTATTTCTTTGTTGTAACAGTCTTAGCTTTTGACCAGCCTGAATAAATCCTTATGGATTTGCCGTTAATCTTAACTGTCTTATAGGTGCGAACTCTTACATAATATTTTTTCTTTGCCTTAAGCTTTTTAACGGTAGTCTTTGTAGTCTTCTGCTTCTTGATTGTTACGATTTTCTTGTTCTTCTTGAATTTCTTATTGGTTGCGACTTGAACTTGATAGCCTGTTGTCTGTGTAGCCTGCTTCTTCCACTTTACTGTAAACTTCTTTGAACCTGCTTTAAGTGAGGAAATACTTGTTGCCTTTGGCTTGATTGTGAAATAAAGCGTCTTTGTTCCGCTGTATTTACCCTTAAAGGTAATCTTTACTGCGTACTTGCCAACATACTTTCTGCCTTTTGCATAAGACACAGTATAGTCAGTATTCTTAACAAGTGTCTTTCCTGTTCTGTCCTTAACAATAACCTTAGGTGTTCTAACCTTTCCGTTATATGTTAATGATGTTGCTTTAAGCTTTATGCTTGATGCCTTTGGAATTACTGTCGTTGAAAGAGTTTTCTTACATACCGAACAGTAATTTACTATCTTGCCGTTTGCTGTTGGGGTTGCCTTTGTTACGGTTTGCTTTGTGGTGTGGGCAATCTTAGCAATATTGCCCCAAGATGCAAGGTCGGTTATTTCCTTTGTACCAAGTACATCTTCATAGAACTTGCCACAACCTTCGCACTTGTAGTATGCTTCCTTACCGCCCTCTGTGCAGGTGGCAGCTTTCGCAGCAACCAAAGTCAGATTGTGAGTGTGCGGTACAGTTTTGTAATATCCGCAGGTGTCGCAAACATTGTCAGAACCGTAATCGTGAGCCGCTTTGGTTGTTGTAGCATCGCAGCGAGTACATTTATGCCAGTGACCTGTGCTGTCGCCGGTCCAAGCGGTACTCCAATCGTGACCGAGAGCTGCGATATTGTCAACAGTCTTGGTCTGTGTATTTGCCCAAGCTTCAGTAAAGGCTGCTGTATAGGTTGTTTCGCCCTTTGCTGTGCAGGTCGGAGCCTTTGTCTGTGCGCTTGTTACAGTAGCAGTTGCAGTTTCCTTATGACCTGCATCACGCTTACAGGTGCGTGTTGCTGTGCAAACGGTGTTGTCTGCATTCCAAGTGTAAGCAGGTGCGTTCCAATCGTGATTGAGAGGTGCAATCTCTACGCTTGTTTTATCGGTAATTTCTACCGATCCTGTTGCATCTGCGAACCACTTGTCACAGCCATCGCAGGTGTAGTATGCGGAATTGCCCGCAGTAGTGCAGGTGGCAGCTTTCGCAGCAACCAAAGTCAGATTGTGAGTGTGTTCTTCGTTTTTATTTTTGTAATAATATGTAACAACCGTTCCGTCCGAAACAATAGGCTTATTCAAGCCGTCAACCTTTATAAATTCATAATCATAAAGTGTTTTTGCCGGTGTTAAATCAAGCTTTGTGCCGTATGGCACGGTAAATGTTCCGCCGGCAGTGTTTGGAATTTCAGAGCCGTCCTCAAATTTATACTGAATTGAAACGGTTGTGTAGCGCTGTGTTTCCGTATTGTCGTCTGCAAGCACATTTCCGTTTTCATCGAGCACCTGAAATGCCACGGTATCGCCGCTCTTAAGCTGTGCATCAGACGGAATTTGATAAATAAGCGAGCAACTCTTTAAGCCTGAATTAAAGTCGCTTTTGATGTGATCCAAAGCACCGAGCGGCCAGAAATTTGCCTTATCATTCCAAACAGGAATGTCAAAGGTTCGTACTGTTTGAAGCGGATTCCCCGATGAATCGGTCGCAACGCTTCCGTCGGAGTGCTTAATCCACATTTTGAATTTTAATTGTCGTGCATTTTTATCTGAAATGTTTTGAATAACAGTTCTAAGCTCGATTTTTTTACCGTTCATATTAGTATTAAATCTGCTTTTGCTGTTGCCGCTCAAAAGTCGGTCATTGCGATTATATGTGTAATTATAATATGAACTTGTTTCAAGGTCGGTAAAATCAGACGGCTTTGAATAAGCGCCCGTATATTCCTTAACCTCGGGAGTTGCAACATAAAGGTCTACATCCTTAACAAGCTGAGACATTCGCTTGAAGCCCTGCAAACGGCAAACCTCACAGAATTGATAGTTTGTGTCTCTCATTATGCACTCGTAACTTGAAACAAGCATTTTTGAGCCGTAAGCATTGCGGCAGGTATATGTGTTTCTAAAACCTAAAAGCTGTCGCCATTTTATCTTTTCCGGGTCTTCAACCGAGGAAAGATTGAGTGATTTAAGTTCCTTATCGTCAAGCAAATATCCGTTACTGTATTCATCACCGAGACCGAGCAAACCGTGTCCAAACTCGTGTGCAAAAGTTTTTGACGCACGATAACTGTCTGATGGCGAAATGAAATAATGGAAGCCGTATTCACGGTTATTATAAGCACCGCCGAAATCTGATTTTGTGTTTACAACCATAGCGAACTGAGCAATATAATCGTGAACATAATAATAAGGCTCATATTCCGAACCGGACGGAATTGTGTTTGGATCACACTTTTTTTTGATATGAGCATCGTGAATTTTCTCGATAAATTCAGGACCGATACATCTCTCAAAAATATGATTTTTCCACTGACTTCCGTGGAGATTATTAGAAATAACAGGCGAATTATATTTGTCGACTATAACATCAAAGAAGGTGCTTCCACCATTGTCAAAAGTCGATTCGGAAGCTGTGCAAAGAGCGTAAACATTGAATCTGTCGGCATAACTGCGATACGGTTCATATTTCATAGCGTCCTGCCAAAGTCGTTTGACATCATTGATGAATTTGCCCTGCTGACTTTTTGTGTATCCCTCGCCGCAAACGACAACAACCATATTTTCCGTGTCGCTGCGTGTTTTTTGGATGGTATAAACAGGGATGGTAGGATTAGAATATTTTCCGTCATTTGAATACCACGGGCCGAGGGTGAGCTGAATGCTTTGCTCGGTGCTGACATTCCAATCGGGATTTGCGTCCTCGGCAGGTTCCGAAATTGTATAATCATCCTCTTGCTTATTTGGAGCAGAGCCGATATAAGGACTGCTTTGTGAGCCGCTGCCGGAAGTTGTAACAAAATATTCGGAATCGAGATAAAATGCAGGTCTTACGCCCAAATCGGAATACCACGGAGCATAACGACCGACCTGACCCGATGAACTGATATAACGCATATCGTGATTGCAATCGGTAACAGGAGTGCGAAGCCAATAAGGCCAAGCCATACCGTCATTATTATACGCAACATAATAACCTTTGAGATTTTTCCACACGGCATTAGCCTGCTTTACATCAAGAAGAAAAACCTTTTCGGTTGTAGTTTCAAAATATGAACTGTCGTAGTTTGCCACCGCTTCCGAAATATCGGTGTAGTATAACAAATCCGAATTTGCGTCTCCATCAACTATGCCCTTGTTGTATTCGGGATGAGAAACAAGAGAACGCTGGGTAACGGTTTTCATTGCCGCAATTTCAGATTTTGAAAAAGCGTTGAGAAAACCCGCTTTTTCGTTGTACGCTCCCACACCGCTTACATATCCGTCTTTCGGAGGGTTGCCGCAAAGCCAATCGACTTTGCCTTCAGCTGCGGTCGAATTTAACCAAGAACGCATATTGCTGTCTTTCCAATAGTTAGAACCGTAATCATCACGCTTATAGCTTCTGCTGTGTGATTTTGAATTGCTGTTGTCATTTGTTTTGGCATCATATGCAAGGGTGTCAATAATTCTGTCTGCAAGCATAAGCGGACCGTTATCGTCAATGCTTACACATCGCCAAAGAATCGAAGCATTATTATATGTGCCCATTTTTACATAATCGCCCACTTTGATATCGGGCTTTGATGCCGCCTGAACGCTCATCGGCAAAATTGAGATTGCCATGCACAATGTCAACAATATTGCTGTTATTTTTTTCGTCATTAAGTCACTTCCTTTATAAGCTATATATTTGCTTTTATTATATTGTAAGGTGTTGTATGTGTCAATGAAAATCCAATTAAATTTATGTTAATTTTACAGCCGACACATTTAATATTACACGAAGAAGAAAATCTTATTAAATATGCAAAAAGGCTTCTGCCCAAAACAGGGCAAAAGCCTTAAAAATTATGCG
>OGMW01001029.1_pt1 | contig 26634 bp, 27 predicted proteins | sample 1573281 | NCBI WGS metagenome assembly OGMW01 (sample SAMEA2581907, study PRJEB24529) | metagenome | biome: Human gut stool | place: China | collected 2011 | reverse complement strand
ATATGATGGGAATGGCAGCCGCCGTGCTGCTCTCTTCCTGCGTGAAGGACACGCTTTATGACACGCCGCACCCCGACAAGGGAGCTGTCACCATCAGCCTGACGGGACTGTCGGCAGACGATAACTATGTACTCGACATGGACGGGAAGGTGGCCGACATTACAGGTTCGCCATTCACCAATCCCGACCTGCTCAATCCGGGAACACACAGTATGGTAATCTATAACCGTGCGGAAGGTTTCACTTTCGACGGACGGATGGCACGGGTCAATGCCCCTGATGGCAAGAGCCGTACGGACGGTGCATCCGTCATCCCCCTGCCGGGCTATCTGAAGACCGTCAGTCAGGAGATAACTGTAACAGCTGACGACACGCTGCGTGTCAACCCTGTTCCGCAGCAGCGTGTACGTGACCTGCAACTGGAACTGGAAGTGACACAGGGACGCCCCGAACTGATACAGAGCGTGACCGCTACCCTCAGCGGCATAGCAGGAGTTTTTGACATGGAGAAGGGACAGACCATCGGCGAACCGACCTCCACGGTCTTCTCCTTCACCCGTGACGGCAGCAAGCTCACGGCCGACGCCCGCCTGTTAGGAACCATGGGAGCCGTGCAGACGCTGGTGCTGGACATCGTCTTTACCGATGGCGGACGCACACAGCGCACGGAAGTCGACCTGACGGAAGCCCTTGCGGACTTTAACGGCGATATGACCACCACCTACCGTGTGACCGGAACACTGGAAACCCCCGTCGGCATGGAAGAAGGCAAGGGCGAAATTACCGGCTGGGAAACGGTAGAAGGTGGTGATGCCAGTGCGGAAATGTAACGGTAACTATGCAATTTAACAATTAAAGACTATAAATATAATGAAGACAAGATTTTTTGCTTTCGCAGCGCTGGCATTGACACTTGCCGCCTGTAACAACGACAACGAGAACCTGAATGACGGCCCAGTAGCCGCCCAGTTTATCGCCGACATTACGCCCGCTACCCGCGTCAATTCGGAAGGAACCGACTGGACCGACGGCGACCGCATCGGCGTCACCGGCGCAGGCTTCACCAACGTGCCCTACAAGAGAGAGAACGGTAAGTTCGTGACCGACGGTACGACCATCTATTTCAATGACACCGAAACGCATACCTTCCATGCCTACTATCCGTATCAGTCTGACGGCGGAACGGTGACCGTCAGCACCGCAGCCGACAAGCAGGGCGCGGACATCGACTTCCTCTTTGCCTCGGGAGCCACAGGCGACACCCACAACCCGACGGTGAGCTTCACCGACAAAACTGACAAAGGCGGCCCGGACAACTCCTTCCACCACTGCATGAGTCTCATCAAGTTCACCTTCAAGGCGGGCGATGGCATCATTTTCAACGAAACGGAACCTTCCGGCTATACAGTGGACGGGCTGAAGCTCGAAGGCACATTCGACACGGCTACCGGCACGACTGCCGTAACCGCAGCCTCCGAATCGCCGATTACCATGCAGCTGGGCGGTGCCACCACTTCGCAAGTCATCATTCTCCCGCAGGGAGTGACCACCTCTCTTGACCTTACAGTGTCTTTCAACGGACTGGACTATACAGCCACACTGCCGAATCCATCCAAGCCCGATGCGAATCAGTTCTCCGCAGGCTATGCCTACACCTACAACATAACGCTCAGCAACAATGGTATCACGGTGGAAGAACCGGAGATCAAGCCGTGGGAACCCGGAGATTCGAACGATGTAAGCATCACGCTGTAAGCCCTACATACCGCTGCCCCGGCGCAAGCGACAAGCCGGAGCTGCCCATAGGCCCTATGGTGCGACGGCCGCCTTCGCAGGCGGCGGCAGCACAAAACGAAAACAAATAAAAAACAACCCGATATGAAGAAAAGACATTCCATCCATGTCCTTCTTGCCGCAGCCGCGCTGCTCCTTGCCATGGCTGCCTGCACGAAGGACGAACTGGCGGACGGCGACCGTCTGCCCGAAGGACAATACCCCCTTGAGATAGCCCGCATCACCCTCGGCACCGAGGGCGGCGAGGCGCAGCCCTGGGGCACACCGCAGACACGCGTCAGCGAGACCGTGGACGGCACGGGCAGCGTGTTCGACACGGGCGACCTGTTCGCCGTACAGATAGACGGCAAAGACGAGACTGGCATCTACACCGTGCAGGACGACCACACCGTCAAAGCCGAAACACCCCTGTACTGGAGCGACACCGGCGACCACACCGTCACCGCCTGGTACCCCGCCACGGGCGGCACCCTCGACCTCGGCGACCAAAGCCAAAGTCTTGCCTACCTGCTGTACGGCTCGGGCACGGGCAACTACCAGACACCCGTCATGCTGACCATTGCCCACCAACTGGCCAAGGTGCGCGTCACGCCCACAGCCGCGGCACTCGGCGAGGTAACCTCCCTTCAGCTCTATACCTATACACAGTATACTTATGAAAAGGGCAAGGCCGGACAAGGCTCGCAAGAGGGCTGGATAGAGATGAAGAAGTGCGAATACACCGAAAACGGCAACGTCATCAACTGCTGGGAGGCGAACGTGGTGCCCGGCTACACAATAACCAAGCTGCGGGCGAACGGCACCGAGGAGCGCGAACTCTCCTCCGGCATCACTCCCGTGGCAGGCAAGTTCTACAACATCACGCTGAACAAGGACAAGGGATATACCGACGACGGACAGGGCAACTACACAGTGACCTCCGCCGAGGGTCTGAAGAACATCGCCGAACTGGTGAACGAAGAATGGAAGTTAGACATCAACATCATCCTGACCAACAACATCGACCTGACAGGCATCGACTGGACGCCGATAGGCACAAGTTTCAGCAACTCATACACCGGCACCTTCAACGGTGGCGGCCATACCATTACGGGGCTGACCGTTACGGGAAGTAACGAATATGCGGGTCTGTTCGGACGTATCGGCTCCGGCGGCAAGGTGATGAACGTGAAGTTGGAGGGCGTACAGATAGAAAGCGATAACGAAATGAGCGCTGTCGGCGGCGTGGTGGGATATAGCTATGGCAACATTGAAAACTGCTCGGTGTCGGGCAGCGTCAGCAGCAACTCCACCGCAGGTGGCGTGGTGGGCGCTCAACTGGGCGGTTCCATCACCGGGTGCAACACCTCGGCCACAGTGAAGGGCGTGACCTATGCCGGCGGCATAGCGGGATATACGAATGGTGGTGGCTCCCTGACCGGCTGCTATGCTACGGGCAGCATAAGCGTTGAAAATAACACAACAAATGCTGCCTGGGCCGGCGGCGTAGTGGGATCTAACGGAAGCAGCACCCTAACCGCCTGCTATGCCACGGGCAGCGTGACCAGTAGCGGAAGCGGCACCATCTATGCAGGCGGCGTAACGGGAACCAACGATTTTGGCACCCTGACTGCCTGCTACCATGCCAATGGGACTATCAGCTGCCCAGGAGGAACCACAGGCGGCGTGGCGGGACGGAACTACAAGGGCCTCATGTCGTATGGCGGTATCATCACCGCCTGCTACTGGGGAAGCAACGGCCAGATACAAGGCATCGGTGAAGACCAGGTAGGCACCGGCGGAACCACGATGGTGACGGACGGCGACTGGCAGACTGCCGTTGATGCCATGAACGCCGCTCTGAGCGGTAAAGGCTGGCAGTACGAACTCAAAGACGGCAGCAGCCGGCCTACCTTGAAGAAGGAATAGTGAACCGTCGGGCGGGAAAAGTTCCGCCCGCAACGGAAGATAACCGAAGTATAACCCCAAAAGAAAAGAACTCCCATTCCGGGCGGGAGTATTGTGCCCGGTAACATCATACAGACACCGCAGCCCGCTACCGTAAGGTCAGTGGGCTGCATTTTAATAAGGAGAAAAGAATAATATAAAAAATGAGGTAACCCGCATGAAACAGAAAACAATAGCAACCAGACACCTGCGCACCAAGATAGCGGCAGGATATGTGCTGATACTATTCGTCATTTTCGGCATCGTCTATATTTGGCTCAATGAACAGAACAGACAACAGGAATTGGAAGCTACTACCTACAAAATAAGAAATCTCCGCAAGGATGTACACGAGGTATATATGAAGGTAGTGGATTTATCCATGATTGGTGAGACCGTGCTGGACTGGAATGAGGAAGACATGGCGGCGTACCATGAGAAGCGACTGGAAGTGGACAGCCTGCTCAGCCGCTTCAAGTCCAGAACCTGCCGCAGCGAGCGTATAGACAGCATATGCCAGCTGCTGGCTGAAAAGGAAAAATTGCTGAATAGAATCATGCTGGTACTCTACGAACAAGAAGAGATAAAGGAAAAGATAGCAAGACATTACTGGATGCAGCGACATCATTCTGATGGGTGACCGCAACCGGCTGATACAGATAGCCAACAATCTGCTGAGCAATGCCATCAAGTTTACGGAAAGCGGTACGGTAGGACTGGACATTCGCCGGCTTTACCAACGTGCCCTACAAGAGAGAGAACGGTAAGTTCGTAACTGACGGTACGACCATTTATTTTGACGACACCGAAACGAAGACCTTCATTCCACATACAGCTGCCCCGGCGCAAGCGTCAAGCCGGAGCTGCCCATAGACAGAATGGTGCGACGGCCGCTTTCGCAGGCGGCAACACAAAACAAGCGTTCTTTAAAAGATTGTATAGGAAATAGAATGATTATTGCCGGAAAAGGATTATTTTTGTTAGCGTAATCAAAAGAAAAAGAATACTATGGCAAAGAAATCGACCCTCCAGGTGAAAGGTACCACCATTAGGACCTTGCAGCATAATGGCATTGACTATATCTGCATCACGGACATCGCTCGCCAGAAAAATCCTGCCGAGCCTAAAGACGTAGTGAAGAACTGGATGCGACTGAAGAACACGCTGGAATACCTCGGACTGTGGGAGCAACTAAACAACCCCGCGTTTAAAGGGGTCGAATTCGACCCCCTTTTGGCGGAAGCGGGCAGCAATGCGTTTACCATGAGTCCTTCAAGGTGGGTGGAACTGACCGGGGCTGTCGGCATCCTGTCGAAAAACGGTGCCGGAGGCGGGACGTATGCGCAGCGCGACATCGCGTTCAAGTGAGGCACCGGTATCAGCCACAAGTGGTACGGAAATATATACGTGTTATCAACATAATGCTGGAAACTCCGAATGTACAAGGGCTTTTGAAATACAACTCGTTGAATTATGAAAAGTTGAAAGGCGATAAGGCAGGTCTTTCTTCTGTTAGAGTTAACGACCAGTACCGCATTGAGTTTGAGGAACGGACAAGAGAAGGTGAAACTATCGCTACAATATGCAATATAATAGATTTATCGAACCATTATAAATAACAGACGACTTATGATTGAGATACAAGGAATAGATCCTACTATGATTGCCAACAACCTCACTCCGGCATATCCTACTCACCCTGGTGAAGTCCTGAAAGAAGAGATTGAATACCGCAAGATTTCGCAGCGTAAGTTATCAGAGCAGATGGGAATTTCCTATAAAATGTTGAATGACATTCTTAACTGCCGTCGTCCTGTTACGGCACAGACAGCAATGCTCTTCGAGGCAGCTCTGAATGTACCTGCGGATTCACTAATGCGTCTGCAGTTGAAATATAACATGTGGCAGGTCGCTGCCAATCCCTCTTTTATGGAGCGTCTGAAGCAGGTACGCAAGTATGCCGCCATGCTGTAACTTACGTTACATAGAAAGTTTCCTGTCCCGCTTCTCTTGATAAAAGGGGAAGGTGGAACAGGTCTTTTGGATTACCGTTCAGGTATCGTCAAAGCCTGCGGAACAGACAACAGGAATTGGACACTACTGGTTGTGGAACCGTTTATCATAAAAATGGGCGTCAGAGAAAGTGATTTGCCGAAAAATTCCTATCTTTGCAGCAGAAAACCAAATTATTACAAGTCATGGCATTAGAAATCAAAGCAATTCCTACGCTGAGAGGGAAAGAAGCCGAACGTTTCGTAAAGGAAGCGGATAAGGCTTATCAGAAGAAGGAGAAAACAGATTTCAGCAAGCAGGTGAAAATAGCCCGTGCCATATTGAAAAAAGCCAATATGCTGTAAGTATGAGATTCCAGTTAGATAAATGTAGTTTCTCTTCATTGGACGAAAAAGTCATTGCAGATTGTAGTCTTATTCCAAACAGATGCGCCGTTATCCTGGTGTCCTGATTGGTAGGTTGGGGATTAATGTGAATTTTGCCCACCGTGGGATAGGAAGTGAACTGATGGAGTTTATAAAATCATGGTTTATCGATACAGGTAATAAGACAGGATGCCGTTTTCTTATCGTGGATGCCTATAATGAAGAAATTCCATTGAGGTATTACTTGAAGAACGGCTTCACATTTCTGTTTTCAACGGAAAGTCAGGAAGCGGAGAATACGGGATTTGACAAAGATACGAAACTGAGAACCAGACTGATGTATTTTGACCTTATCGGATTAACTGGTGAAGTGGAAGAATAAGAAAGGGCAATCACCAGACTAAAAAGACAAGAAATAAACAAAAGAATCAAAATTATTCTATTTCAAAATTTCCAATCTTTACCATAACTTAATCCATCGTTTTTATCAAAAAGTACAGCGACTCAATAGGGTCGTCATGTTTTTATTTTAAGTCTTTTCTTTGCAAAGAAAAGAATAACACTTTGATTTACAAACATTCTTTCATATTATTTTTTAGTGGATTGGTTTCGGCAGCGCCGGGGCTTCTTGCGTTTGTACCTATTATAAGGTTAGGGATTGCAAGGGAAAGGCCGATCTAAAAGTAAACACCCAAAAAGAAAAACTATATATATTGTATATATCATATATATTTTATATGTTTGCACAAAACATGAAACAATGGAAGCAACAGTAACATACAAGAAAAAGATTATCGATCTGAAAGAGGACACCTTTAAGTCTCTTTCGGTGATGGCAGCACGCCAGGGTACAAACTTGAAAAAACTCATAGAAAATCTGCTTGACCTGCGTCATGTTTCTTTATCTGGTGCCCAGAGGACAGGCATACGACAAGAAGATGGAAAAGAACCTGCAAAGGAAAGATATATAACAAATAATCTTTTATTTTATGAATTTTGAGCAGCTGTGTTTTACAACGTTTTGTGTCGGCAGTTTGGCTGATGCTTTGAAAATGAGCGCAGGTAAAGTATATGGTATGTTGCGCTCATCTGGTATTCTTACAGAATATCTGTTGCCGGGATATGAGGTGCTACATACATTCAGTAAAGAATATATTGTGGACGACTTGATTTCATATATGAAGGAGAAAGGAGTTTTGAAATGAGACTGTATCATGCTTCAGACAGGGTGATAGAAAGTGTGGAAGGTTATAGCCAATAATAAAGTATTTAATACAATAGATTTGTATTTTTCGGGAGCTATGAGTAAAGAGGATGCGCTTGGCAGATTGGCATATGAACATCCCAATCATCAGTTGTGTATCTCAAATCAAGATGTACTCTTACATCATCTGCATTTTGTAGGGGCAGAAGAAATTAAAGCAGAAGGGGGTGAATATGTTGGCTGATAAAATAGTTTTGCAGATGAAATATGCGCGTATTGTCCGCTTATTTGCAGATAAGTTACAGATAAAATACGAAGATGCGCTTGCCTTCTTTTATGATTCTGAAACTTATAAACTTATAAGCAATGGAGTTGCTGATATGCATTGCCTTAGCGATGAATATCTTGCCGATGAATTGCTGATGGAATGGAAAGGAAAACATTCCCCGCAATAAATATTGGCATGAAAGGAGGATGTGATGGAACGCACGGCGAATCCACTTGTGAGAGAGGTTATATTGGAGGTCATAGAAAAGTGAGATAAGAGAATAAAAAACAGGAGCCTTCGGCACTTGCCGGGGGGCGTACTTTAGAAAACAAATAGGTGTGGATGAACTTGATAATTTAAAATAAAGTGTTAAATTCATACTGCAAATCGAATATTTTTTTTATATTCGCTTTCGGAACCTTAATTGAACGATAATATGGAACTATCTGTTGGTAATGCAGACCGTTACTGGAATCTGTTGAAAGATTTGAGCGATGAAATGAAACTGGACTTGATTGCAAGGTTGAGCAATTCTATGCGTAAAAAAAATAAGACTGAACATATATCAGCCAGCCGTTTTTATGGTGTATGGAATGATGACGACAGTATGGATGCCGATTGTTTGGCGGCAGAAGTCAGAATGGATAGGAAGTTTAAGGACGACATAACTGCATTCTGACTATATGGAAAAGTATCTGCTCGACACAAACATTTGCATCTTCCTGCTGCGTGGTAAATACGATGTGGATAAGAAGATAGACCAAGTTGGTATTGAGAATTGTTATATTTCCGAAATCACCGTGGCCGAACTGAAATACGGTGCCGAATTGGGAAGCAGACAAGGTTTGGCACGCCGAACGCAGAACTTGGAAGAATTTATAACTTCAATGCATGTGTTGCCAATAGGCGAAACACTCGACCTCTTTGCTAAAGAGAAAGCGCGCCTGCGTTTGGCGGGTACGCCTGCCGATGACAATTTCGATCTGCTGATAGGATGTACCGCCATTGTTTACGATTTGGTGATGGTGACAGAAAACGTCCATGACTTCAAGAACTTCTCTGGTATCAGGCTTGAGAACTGGATAAAGCGATAGTTGTTATAGAAAAGTGAGATAAGAGAATAAAAAAAACAGGAGCCTTCGGCACTTGCCGGGGGCTTCTTGCGTTTGTAAAACAATCTCCCCCTCCTACTCTCTTTTTCCACAAATATCCTTCACCCCTTCACCTGACATCTTAATCCATTAATACATAGTATATTACAAGGTGAAGGATATCCTTCACCTTTCACGGCAACCCCTTCACCAAACCTGCAAATCACCAGAACCGGAAGAAAGTCCTTCACTACCCCTTCACCTTGTCCTTCAAACGGGATTTTGAATCAAAAAAGGCCGCTTTTCTGTCCAGAAAGAACAGGAGACTTTCCAAAAAGTAAGCTTTACTTTAAAAAAAGTAAGGTTTACTTTTTGGAAAGTAAAGCTTACTTTTTTCAAAAGATGCCGAAGTCTTGAAAAAATATGAATTTATGTATATTTACAAATTAACACTTTTAAGAATGTAAGAACCATAAAGAAAGGTGAAGGACAGATATTCACCCATAACACATTAATTATCAGATTGTTGAAACATAAAATGAAGAGGTGAGCCATTTTTTCGGAAATCACTCCTTGGGAGCAGGCCATTTCGGAGGAAGACGGGGTTTAGAATTCTGATTTATCACTGTCTTTATCCGAACAAAAAACCAAAACAGGGTAAAACCATGGGACAAATTCAATAATCTTTACAAAAATAACACCAAGACACTATTTCAGCCACAACCATTAAGAATGATTCTCATTCATAAGCAAACAAGAACAAGGGTTGTCTCAAAATTGTTTTGAGACAACCCTTGTTCTTGTTTCAGGCTCTACATATCAGTAAGCTTCAGCGGTGCGTACGGGACTCGAACCCGTGACCCCATGCGTGACAGGCATGTATTCTAACCAACTGAACTAACGCACCAGTCTTTTTCTTTCATCAGGTTGTTTCCTGATTGCGGGTGCAAAGGTATGACTTATTTCTGTAAAAACCAAATTTATCGGCATTTTTTTATCATACATTCATCATTTTCCTTATTAATCTTCTGAAGCCATGATTCGGACGGGCATAGGAATCAGACCTTAATATATTGGTTCTGTATCTGTTATGGACAAGCCTACAGATACAGAACTTTTTTTTATTTGATACGGCGATAACCGTATACTGCCAACGGACCAAGCTCTTCTTCTATACGCAACAACTGATTGTATTTAGCCATCCGGTCAGAACGACTCATCGAACCTGTTTTAATCTGACCGCTGTTTGTAGCCACTGCAATATCGGCAATAGTGGTATCTTCGGTTTCACCTGAGCGATGCGAAGTCACCGTGGCATACCCATGCCTGTGAGCCATTTCTATCGCATCAAGGGTTTCACTCAAGGTTCCAATCTGATTGACCTTAATCAGAATGGCATTAGCACAACCCAAGGTGATACCTTTTGAAAGAAAATCCACATTGGTCACAAACAGGTCATCACCGACAAGCTGACAACGATGGCCAATCCTCTCTGTGAGTTTCTTCCAGCCTTCCCAATCATTCTCACTCATACCGTCTTCAATGGAGTCAACAGGATATTTTTCTATAAGTTGCTCAAGAAAGTCTACCTGCTGGTCGGAAGTACGCCTTTCTCCCTTTTCCCCTTCAAAAACCGTATAATCATAAAGACCGTCCTTATAGAATTCGGAAGAAGCACAATCCATACCGATCGTTATATCCTGTCCCGGTTCGTATCCCGCCAGACGAATAGCTTCAAGTATGGACTTCAGAGCATCCTCCGTACCGTTCAAAGCGGGAGCAAAACCGCCTTCGTCACCGACAGCCGTGCTCAATCCTCTACTGTGAAGTACTTTCTTCAAGGCATGAAACACTTCTGCCCCCATACGCAGCCCCTCACGGAATGTGGGTGCACCTACCGGCCTGATCATAAATTCCTGAAAGGCTACAGGTGCATCGGAATGTGAACCGCCATTTATAATATTCATCATAGGTACGGGCATGACATAAGTATTCGAACCGCCGATATAACGGTAAAGCGGAATATTCAGATAAGCAGCCGCTGCATGAGCTACAGCCAATGACACCCCTAAAATCGCATTGGCTCCAAGACGTGATTTAGCTGACGTACCATCCAACTCAATCATTTTCCGGTCAATCGCCCTTTGTTCCAGAACGGACCATCCCAGCAACTGTGGAGCTATGATCGTATTAATATGCTCCACAGCTTGGGTAACCCCCTTACCATTATACCGTAAGGCATCACCATCACGCAATTCCAGCGCTTCGTGTTCTCCGGTTGACGCACCTGAAGGGACAGAAGCACGCCCCATAACACCTGATTCCAGAACAACTTCCACTTCTACAGTCGGGTTTCCTCTGGAATCCAAAATTTCTCTTCCTGTAATTTTACTGATCTTCATCGTTTTCGTATTAATGTTTCTGATTTATTATGACACGACAAAGATAAGGAGACAGCCACCTCGACGCAATACCCTAAATCAGGTAATTTTCTGTTTGACAATACTTTTTTCAGGGTATCTGCCAATTCTGAATTCGAATCCAGACTTCCATAAAATACGAAAACTGTCCCTGGTTTGAGCGGTTGACTTCCACCCGGTCACCCAGGAGCGTTTCCTGCGAAAAACAAAAGAACTCTGATTCAACTGAGAATCAGAGTTCTTTTGTTTGTAAACCAGCGGTGCGTACGGGACTCGAACCCGTGACCCCATGCGTGACAGGCATGTATTCTAACCAACTGAACTAACGCACCAGTCCTTTTTCTTTCATCAGGTTGTTTCCTGATTGCGGGTGCAAAGATAGGGCTTTTATTTGGATTCTCCAAATTTTAAATGAAAAATCATTCAATAAGGTGTTATTTTTTGTAGAATATATACCGTCTGATAGGTTTGGGCAGACGTTCTTAACCAATCTTTCAATTCACCTGAACATTCGAAACCACATTTCCGGAACAGAGACAGGCTCGCTATATTATCGGCTGCGACATAAGCATACAATTGGTGAAGATGCAAATAGCCGAAGCTGTACTCACAGAGCAATGTAAGCGCCTGCGTACCGTATGACTGGCACCTGCTGGAAGCCTCCACGACAATGCCGACTGCCGCACGCTGATGATAGGGATCATAATCACTGAGATCAACGGCCCCGATCGGACTCCCACCCTGACGACTGACGATCACCAACCGCAACTGGCGATCCATATAAAGATCATTCTGAGTCGTTTCTATATATTGCCGCAACGTATAGCGTGAGTAAGGTTCGGTAACCCCACTGACCATCCAATGACGGGGATCATTTTCCACTGCATACATAAAATCCAGATCTTCGGGTTCCACCGCCCGCAAACGGATCTGTTCGTTGCTCAGATAATTCATTATATTAGTCGTTTGTATTTCCAATATAAATAAAACAAAGCTGATATGTGCTTTCTGCCCAAAGGTGAAAAGATATGCCTGTTGGTGAGACGCTGGCAATAATGCATGATGGTAAACTGAGGCAAATACCGCAAAGCCCAGCCTTTGGCATGTATCCTTAAACAGAAATCTGCGTCCTCGGGACCGATAAAGATACGTTCATCCAGATAACCGGCATCCTCAAAGGCTTTCCGGCGTATCAACTGACAGGCACCAATAAGATATTCCGGTTCGAAGGGTTCGGACATTCTCTTCTTGCCGTACGCATAACGGTAACGGCTGCCATAGAGCAAATTGGCTATTTTCTCCGTCATTCCGGGAAATTTCTTGCAGCTTTCCTGTACCTTACCGTCGGCATCCACAAGTCTGCAACCGCAAAGTCCCACCCGGGGATGCTCCTCCATATATTGCACCATGCCGTCCAAGGTCGCTTCGGTCACCACCGTATCATTGTCCAGAATAAGCAGATAGTCTCCTGTTGCCAGTTCAAGTCCGCGATTCCGCGCATAAGCCACGCCCTTATTTTCTTCGAGCGCAACCAAACGGACATCAGGCCATGTCTTCTTCACCCAATCCACAGTCCCGTCTGATGAGCCGTTATCCACAAGTATGACTTCCACTCCCGGACGTTTGGAATAACCGGCCAAAGAAGACAGACATTTCTGCAAATGAAACTTTCCGTTCCACGTTATGATCACAATCGACACACTCACCATCTCTATCCGAACAATTTTACTTTCAACACTTTCAAGGCATAGAAGAACTCCTTCCAGCTTGTAAACCTCCTCAACTGACTAAATATAAAATAGGGAGAGAAGAAATAAGACAGATTATTCCTAAACAAGATGCGTTCCATCTCCCTGGCAGAAAGATGAGGGTAACTCAATATGGAGTTACGCTGTACATCCGTAGGAATATAGTCTCCGGTCTCTATCCATCCGTTTTCCTTAGCCATCGTATAAAATTCCGTTCCGGGAAACGGTGAAACGATATTAAACATGATCTGATCCACATGTAATGCCTTGGCTCGACGCAGGGTATCTTTCAGCGTTTCTTTAGTTTCCAGAGGACTGGTACCGATCAGAATATTCAATTTAACCGGCACCTTGTATTTTTTCAGCAACCCAATGGATTCATAGATCTGCTTCTGCGTTATGCCCTTGCGGATAAATTTCAGGATCTCGTCATTAAACGACTCTACCCCCAGATCTACATACAGACAGCCGGACTCGCCCAAAGCCTTGGCTATATTCTCGGTAATGGCATCCACACGAGCCTGACATCCCCATTTCAGTCCGTACTTCTTCATCACCTCACAGATTGCCAGCGTCCGTTTTTCCGTCCAGATAAAGTTGTCGTCCATAAAGCCTATGGCCTTATAACCCTGAGAAGCCAGCATTTTCATTTCTTCCTCGACATTCTCTACCGAACGGAACGAAACGAAAGGTTTCTTGCCGTTGACCTTCCGGTTTTCGATTTCCCGGGCAAAAGTAAGCGAACTGGGCACACAATATATACACTTGAAAGGACAACTTCTGGAAGTCAGTGCTGTCGTATAAGGTGTCGTCTTCAGTTTGGGATTATGATAAACCTGATGATCTACGAAATGCCTGGCCGGAAAAGGGATCTCGTCCAGATTCCTGACCAGTGCATGCATCCTGTTATGTACAGGCATACCATCCTGCACATACGAAATACCGTCTACCGCATGCCAGTCTGCCGAATCGCGCAAGGCATTGACCAACTCGCATACGGCCATATCCGGCTCGCCCCGCACCACAATGGTCCGCTCATGAGCAAGACATTTCTCCGTATAATAAGTCGGCCCCGGTCCCATCATCAGGACGTAAGCCTCTGGCATGATCTGATGGATAAGATCAGCCACCATTATATCATTTTCTATGGACAGATTGACCGTCCACATACAATAGACAGCACTACGATCCTGTTGCAGAAAGATCCGGAACTCCTCCGGTGAACGCTGATTGTATACGAAATCCTCATAATGAATATCCTTGTATCCTTCACGTTCCAGAAGAGCCGCTACAGTCAGCTCGTAAATATTAGGCGTGGCATAAACCACCCGGGTACAACCCGAGGAGCGCTCTGCCGGTTGTCCGCCATTCAGTACAGGAGGTATTATAAATGTTATTTTCATAGTGTTATTTTATCTGTCAGGCCGCCTCATCGGCATTCATGTGCAACTCATCACCCACTTTGCGTTTTCCAGGAACACAAAAGAACATGGACAAGAAAGCCGCCAAAGCACAAAATGCGCCGATACTGTTAAGTGTCTCGTAATACAACACGATATTGTAACAGCACACCAGCCACAAGATTCCCAACCGGAGCCGGCTCATCCGCAAATAGATATCCAACCGCTTTTCACACGGCATCTCCTTATTTATCTTACTCACCACAGCACTGAACTTCTTCAATGCATAAGGCAAAAGGGCAATCATGAGAATAATGCCGATATTTTCCATCCAGAAAGCCAGACGTTCATTTTCAAGAAGTCCACCCATCTCTATCCCGCCCAGTTCATATAGGGCCACTACAGCCAACAAGAGAGCCAGGCATACGGCATATTCCATCTTCAAAGTCTTTACGATTCTGTCTGTCTGATTTTCCGTCATCTCGATATTATAATTTTCCATTAAACGGCACACGGTTCACAATCGACCGTCCCAATGTCACTTCATCTGTATACTGCAACTCGTCGTTCTGGGCTATACCTCGTGCGATAATGCTGATTTTCACGTCCGAATCAGCCAACTTTCTGAAAATATAAAAGCTTGTCGTATCCCCTTCCATGGTCGGGCTCAAAGCCAGGACAATTTCCGATATCCCGCCTTCCTTCACCCGGTTCACCAATGATTCTATCTGCAAGTCGGCCGGTCCGACACCGTCCATCGGTGAAATGACTCCGCCCAACACATGATATACGCCTCTATACTGGCTGGTGTTCTCTATAGCCATCACATCCTGGATATTCTCCACCACACAGACTGTAGCATGGTCGCGCTGCGGATTCTCACAAAGCTCACAAATTTCCGTATCCGATATATTGTGGCATACCTTGCAGTATTTCACTTCGTGTTTCAGACGCACTATCGCACTGCCAAAACTGTCCACCGCACCCGTGTCCTGACGCAAAAGATGCAGCACCAGCCGCATCGCCGTCTTGGACCCTATACCGGGCAGTTTGGCAAACTCATTCACGGCCTTCTCCAACAAAGCCGAGGGATATTGTTGATTCATTCTATCTCAATTAAAGTACTAATAAAGCACTAAATTCATGCAAAGATAACCAAAAGTCAGATAAATAATGTATATTTGCCTGCAAAAATAACATATTATTCAATCATGGAAATCAAAACAGCAGAATTCATTATCAGTAATTCCAAACTAGACTTGTGCCCTTCAGACAACCGCCCCGAATACGCTTTTATCGGACGGTCCAATGTCGGCAAATCCAGCCTTATCAACATGCTGACCCGCCATGGCAAACTGGCCAAAACTTCTGCCACACCGGGAAAAACTCTGCTTATCAACCATTTTCTGATCAACAAGGAATGGTATCTGGTAGACCTACCGGGATATGGCTATGCCCAGCGCGGAAAAACAGAAATGGAGAAACTGGCTCGCATGATCAAATCATATATCCTTCATCGCGAACAGATGACCAACCTCTTCCTGTTGATTGACTCCAGACTGGAACCTCAGAAAATAGACCTTGCGTTTCTGGACTTCCTGGGAGAAAACGGTATTCCCTTCAGCATCGTCTTCACGAAAGGAGACAAACTCAACAAGACGAAACTGCAGGCCAACATCTCATCATATCTGAGAAAACTGAAGGAACAATGGGAAGAACTCCCTCCCTACTTCATCACTTCTTCCGAAACCGGATTAGGCCGGGAGGAAATCCTGAATTATATTGAACAGATCAACCTTTCTTTAAGGAACAGCTAGAACGAATAGTTCAGTCCCAGACTGAACCATTCCTTGAACATGAAATAAGACCCCTTGTCCTCGCTTCTGTAATTGGGAGAGCTGTCGTCTATACGCGGATAGACGAACAATTTGGTTGTAAGATACTTGGTCAACGTAAAAGTAAACGTATTTTCCCATTCGATCGTGGTCATTTCCAGATTACTGAACCAATAGGCACGGGCATCCCAACGGATATTCTTGTAAATATCCCACTGATAGTTGACTGTAATACTCGGACCGAAATAATTATAGGTATTCCGGTTTTCCTTCAAACCGAAATTGGTATACAAGGCCTTTCGGCCCACATATCTGAAGTTATAAGACACGGGAGTCAGCACGGCAGAGCCTCTGAAACGCTTCAGCTCCAACTTGTAGTCCATACCGAGAGAGACCGACATATTATACGGCGACATGAAATCGGACGACACTTCCTCACTATTGGCTTTATAGCTGGGATAGAATTGCGTATAAGCCTGAACCTGCAGGGTGTAATACCATCGCTTGGCTGCCTTGTATCCTATTTTCGTCGTAAAACGCAAAAGGTCATCATTGGTCTTGAACTTGTGGATCTCGTCACTTTTGGAGGTTTGAAAACCCAGACGCATTTCCAGCTTGTTTTCCCATTGTACCTTATCCTTATTGTCATACTTGGCATTCATCGTCACGAGTGCAAGCATGGTATAGTTGTTTTCTCCTCCCTGATACCAGTTATCCGAGAAATATGACTGCGTAAACTGCAGGGAATAATCGCCCTGCCATGACCAGAAATTCGGACGCCGCACCTTTATCTGCAAGTCACCCAAATCGGGCGCCAGATCAATATCGCGTTCTTTTTCAGCCAAAACCACTTCGTGTGGCACTTCAGGCATCACTTCATTTTTCAGTTCGCCGGCTTCTTTCAGATTCTGCTCCGTAGTCTGTATCAATGCGGGAGAATTGATATACATCCGCATCAACAGGCGGTTTTGCTCTTCAAGTCCGGCCTTGACACTGTCCTTATCATTCAGAAGAGGCAAAGTATCCTGCTGCCTGCCGGGCAAGGCAGGTTCCCAGTTGACGCCAAAAGTCTGACGCAATGGTGAGCGATAAAGAGTCGGACGGACAAAAAGACGATAATAATAAGGATTGAGATGAAAGGCTGTCGTATCATCATCTGCCACCTTCACTTTTCTGTGCAACCCACCCAACATACCGGCATAACGGTTCACTATAGCCCGCATTGCCACCGTGTCTGTCCTGCACCCGGTAGCAGCCCGGACAAGGCCAGACGCCTGTATTCCGAACAACAATATTACTATAGAAAAGATTCTGATCGCCATATCTTTCGCCTTGAAGTCACAAAGATATATCATTTTTAGGGGAAAAACCTCACCAACTCAAAGTTTTTTTGTAAATTTGCCGATTGAAATTAAGGTTTAATCCAAAAAAAATTACAACATCGTGGGAGAAACTAAGTATATCTTCGTTACAGGCGGAGTCGCCTCATCATTAGGTAAAGGCATTATATCGTCTTCAATAGGCAAATTGTTACAGGCCAGAGGATATAATATTACTATCCAAAAATTTGATCCTTACATCAACATCGATCCGGGTACGCTCAACCCCTACGAGCACGGAGAATGTTATGTTACAGTGGACGGACAGGAAACTGACCTCGACCTCGGTCATTACGAGCGGTTTACAGGCATCCAGACCACCCGTGCCAACAACATCACGACGGGCCGCATCTACCAGAGCGTGATCGAAAAAGAGCGCCGTGGTGACTACCTCGGCAAGACCATTCAGGTTGTTCCTCATATCACGGACGAAATCAAGCGCAACATCAAACTGATGGGCAAGAAATACAAGTTTGATTTCGTCATTACGGAAATCGGCGGTACGGTAGGAGACATCGAATCATTGCCTTTCCTGGAAGCCATCCGCCAGCTGCGTTGGGAACTCGGCAAGGATGCCATCAACCTCCATCTGACTTATGTGCCCTATCTGGCAGCAGCCAAGGAACTGAAGACCAAGCCGACACAGACTTCTGTCAAACAGCTTCAAAGCCTGGGCATCCAGCCGGACATCCTCGTCTTGCGTACGGAACACGAACTGAATGCCGGACTGAAGAAAAAAGTGGCCCACTTCTGTAATGTAGACGAGGACGCCGTCATACAGAGCCTGGATATGCCTTCCATCTATGAAGTACCGGTCAGCATGCAGGCACAAGGCCTTGATGCCATTATCCTCCGCAAGATGAATATGCCGGTAGGCGAAACACCGCAACTCGGCCCATGGCGGTCGTTCCTTGAAAGACGCAACAAGGCTACAGAAGTGGTTCACATCGCCCTGGTCGGCAAATATGACCTTCAGGATGCCTACAAGAGTATCCTCGAATCGCTGGCTCATGCCGGAACATACAACGACCATAAAGTCAAGACTCACTTTATCAACAGCGAAAAGCTCACAAGAGAGAATATCGCCGCACAGCTCCAGGACATGGCAGGTGTGGTCATCTGTCCGGGATTCGGCCAACGCGGTATCGAAGGCAAGATCCTTGCTGCGGAATATACCCGCACACATGACATTCCGACATTCGGTATCTGTCTGGGCATGCAGATGATGGTAGTGGAATTTGCCCGCAACGTATTGGGATATGCCGATGCCAACAGCCGCGAAATGGACGAAAAGACACCTCACAACGTGATCGACATCATGGAGGAACAGAAAAACATCACACAGATGGGCGGTACGATGCGACTGGGCGCATACGAATGCGAACTCCGCGAAGACAGCAAGACGTATGAGGCTTATCAGAACAGGATCATTTTAGAGCGACACCGCCACCGTTACGAATTCAACAGTCATTTCACGGAAGAATTCGAAAAGGCAGGCATGCAGTGTGTAGGAACGAATCCCGACAGCAATCTCGTGGAAATAGTGGAAATTCCTTCATTGAAGTGGTATATCGGCACACAGTTCCATCCGGAATACAGCAGTACCGTATTAAAGCCACATCCATTGTTCCTGTCATTTGTCAAGGCTGCCATCGCCAACAAGCCCAATATTGAAGACCAAGCATTAAACGAACAAGAAAATGGATAAAAATACGCTTACAGGATTTATTCTGATTGCAGCCGTGCTGATCGGATTCAGCTATTTCAGCCGGCCGGACGAGGCCGAAATACAGGCACAGCTTAAACAGGATTCTATTGCAAACGTAGAAAGACAAAAAGCGGAAGCTGCGGCCAAAGCACAGGAAGACGCCGAGATTCTCAAGAAAGCACAGGCTGCACTTGATACGACTTCACTTTTCCATGCACACCGTCAGGGTACTAACCAGGAGGTCGTGCTGGAAAACAAGGTGGTACGTCTTACCTTTAATTCACACGGAGGAACAGTAACCAAGGCGGAACTGAAAGAATACAAGAACCAGCAGGGCGGACCGGTCACTCTCTTTGACCAGACTGATGCCAGGATGAAATTCATGCTGGCGGGCAAAAACGAGAACATCGACTCCGAAGATTTCTTCTTTACTCCCGTTGACGTGACAGACACATCCGTATGTATGCGCTTACAGACCGCCGAGGGCGGGTGTCTGGATTTCAAATATGCTCTCCGCCCTGAGTCTTACATGGTGGACCTGACTATTCAGGCTTCCGGTATGGCCAATATTTTTGCCCCTTCACTCAAGACTCTTGACGTGGAATGGAGCGAAATGGCCAGACAGCAGGAGAAAGGTTACGACTTCGAAAGCCGTTATTCATCTCTGACCTACAAGATTAAAGATGAAGGTACTGACTATCTGAGTGAAACCAGTGAGGAATCCGAAAATATCAAGGAACCTCTCGACTGGGTGGCATTCAAGAATCAGTTCTTCAGCTGCGTCATGATTGCGCATCAGGATTTCACCGATGCCAGCCTGAGCAGCAAACCGCTCTCACAGCAAAGCGGTTACCTCAAGCAGTATGATGCAGAGATGAAAACGTTCTTTGATCCGAAAGGTCAGGAACCGACCAGGTTGCAATTGCTTTTTGCACCCAACAACTACCATCTGCTTCAGAACACCAATGACCTGAGCGCCAGCGACAAGGATCTCGAACTGGAGGAACTCGTCTATCTGGGATGGCCGTTGTTCAAATGGATCAACCGTTTCTTCATCATCTACATCTTCGACTGGCTCAGCAGCATGGGCCTGTCCATGGGTATCGTCCTGCTCCTGCTGACTATTCTGGTCAAGCTGCTTGTCTATCCTACGACACGCAAGTCATATCTCTCATCTGCCAAGATGAGGGTGCTGAAACCCAAAATAGACGAGATCAGCGCCAAATACCCGAAGCAGGAAGACGCCATGAAGAAACAGCAGGAAATCATGCAGCTCTACAGCCAGTATGGCGTAAGCCCGATGGGCGGCTGCCTGCCGATGCTTATCCAGATGCCTATCTGGATTGCCCTGTTCAACTTTGTGCCTAACGCCATCGAACTGCGTGGAGAGAGTTTCCTGTGGGCCAGCGACCTTTCAGCTTACGATGACATTATACGCTGGGACAAGTCGCTTTGGCTGATAGGCGACCACATCAGTATTTTCTGTCTGCTGTTCTGCATCACCAACATTATCAATACATGGATCAGCATGCGCCAGCAACAGAATTCCATGACCGGCGAACAGGCACAGCAAATGAAAATGATGCAATACATGATGTACATCATGCCTGTGGCTTTCTTCTTTATGTTCAATAACTATTCATCCGGACTGAACTACTATTATTTCCTTTCCGGACTGATCAGTATCCTTATCATGTGGTTCCTGCGCAAGACAACCGATGACAAGAAACTGCTGGCCAGACTGGAAGCAAACTACCAGGCCAACAAAGCCAACCCTAACAAGAAGATGTCAGGAATGGCTGCCCGCCTGGAAGCATTGCAGAAACAGCAGCAAGCCATTCTGGAAGAACAGAAGAGACGCCAGCAATCACAGAAAAACAAATAACTTATCCTTAATCCAGTCATTCCGAAGTTCTGCAAGGACTTCGGAATGACTTATTTTTTATACACCAACTACATGAATCTGATCAAAATGATTTCTACACTAGTCGCTGTCGGCGCTACGAGTCTGACCTCTGCAGCTCAGGAATCCCCGGCCATTATCGGAAAGAATCAGACTGTCATTACAGGCGACAGACTGACTCCGGAGATTCTTTGGGGAATGGGACGCATCGGTTCATATTGTGTCTCACCGGACGGCGGACTTGTTGTATATACGGTAAGCTACTATAGCGTACAACAAAACAAGAGCCACACCGTCATCTGCAAAATGAAAAGCGACGGATCCGGACAGACGCAACTGACCAACACCGCTTTTAATGAATCTGATCCTTCGTTCAGCGCAGACGGCAGTAGGATTTTCTTCCTGTCTGATGCTTCAGGCAAGCAACAGATCTGGGAAATGGACCTCAACGGACAGGAACGCCGCCAGCTCAGTTCTTCGGAGAAGGACGTAGAAGGCTATGCCTTCTCGCCCGACAACAGTCAGGTTATTCTGGTACACCAGGTTGACGACTATACCGCCATCGAAAAGAAATACGACGACCTGCCTGAGGCTACCGGTATGGTCATCAAAGACTACAACTACAAACACTGGGATCATTATGTCACAACCATACCACATCTGTTTGTCGCCACATTCAAAGACGGACACATCGGAAACGGCAAGGATATCCTGGAAGGTGAGCCTTATGAATGCCCGATGCTGCCTTTCGGCGGGAGCGAACAGTTCGGCTGGAGCCCGGACAGCAAGAAAATTGTCTACAGCAGTCGCAAGAAAACAGGTCTGGCTTATGCACTGAGTACAGACAGTGATATTTACTGCTACGACACTGAAACCGGAAAAACGACCAACCTGTGCAAACCGGCAGACTATAAAGAACCGGAAATCGATCCGACCCGGTCTATGGAGAATCAGGCCGTCAATCATCAGGAAGGCGACATGAACGTAGGCTATGACACTCAGCCTCAGTTCTCTCCGGACGGAAAATATGTGGCCTGGCTGAGCATGGCACGCAATGGCTATGAGAGTGACCGGAACCGGCTCTGCGTCTATGAAATCAAGACAGGCAAGAAGAAGTACGTCACCGAAAGTTTCGAGTCCGGCGTGGATGGTTTCTGCTGGAATGAAAACAGCCGCAACCTTTATTTCGTAGGTGTATGGCATGCCCGCAGCAGCGTATATGCAACTGATCTGAAAGGAAAAGTCAAGCAACTGACCGGCGGGGATTACGACTACACAAGTGTAGCAACATGTGGCAAGAACCTGATTGCAACCCGCCACAGCCTGAGCGCACCGGCGGACATCTACAGTCTGACTCTCAACGGAAAGGACACAGCAGACGTGCAGGCTCTCACTCAGGAAAACAGTTACTATCTGTCCAAACTGAAAATGGGTGAAGTCAAGGAACGCTGGGTTGAAACTACAGACGGCAAGAAAGAACTCTGCTGGGTTGTTTATCCGCCTCATTTCGATCCACAGAAAAAATATCCTACCCTTCTCTATTGCGAAGGCGGCCCGCAAAGCCCTGTCAGCCAGTTCTGGAGCTACAGATGGAATCTGCAGATCATGGCAGCCAACGATTATATCATCATTGCTCCCAACCGCCGTGGCTTGCCGGGATTCGGTATGGAATGGCTTGAAGCCATCAGCGGCGACTACAGCGGCCAGTGCATGAAAGATTATCTGAGTGCCATCGATGATATCTGCAAGGAACCTTATGTGGACAAGGACCGTCTGGGATGTATCGGTGCCAGTTTCGGAGGCTACAGCGTCTATTATCTTGCCGGACATCATGAGAAACGTTTCAAATGCTTCATCGCCCATGATGGCATTTTCAATACGCAACAGCAATATCTCGAAACGGAAGAGATGTGGTTCCCCAACTGGGATCTGGGAGCTGCCCCTTGGCGCATGGGTATTACGGCCAACCTGGATAACGGCATGCAGTCCAATGACGGTCAGGCATGCAATCCTTATACCACCAGCCCGCACCTTTATGTCGACCGCTGGGACACCCCTATTCTCTGCATTCATGGCGAAAAGGACTACCGCATCCTCAGTTCACAGGGACAGTCCGCGTTCAACGCTGCTATCCTGCGCGGCATTCCGGCAGAATTACTGCTCTACCCGGACGAAAACCACTGGGTTCTGAAACCTCAGAACGGTGTTCTGTGGCAACGTACATTCTTCCGCTGGCTCGACAGATGGTTGAAAAAATAAATAAAAAATAATCCGTTATGAACAATACATCAAATCTCAAACTGAACGACAAGGCATGGGCACGCTGGTCAGCCCTTCTCATCATTGCTTTTACAATGATGGCAGCCTACTACGTCAACGACATCATGGCGCCGCTCAAGAGTATGCTTGAAAGCGACCTTAACTGGACCAGCGGTGAATTCGGCTTCTTTACCGGAGCCTACAGTTTTCTGAACGTCTTCCTGCTGATGCTTATCTGGGGAGGACTCATTCTCGACAAATTCGGAATCAGATTCACAGGTATGCTGGCTACCATTCTGATGGTGGGCGGTACCCTGGCAGAATATATCGCAATTACCCGCTTCGGAGGAACAGCCGAACTGATATGGGGTTATAAACTGGATGTGTTCCTTGCATCTGCCGGTTATGCCGTTTTCGGTGTCGGTGCTGAAGTAGCCGGTATTACCGTAACCAAGATCATTGCCAAATGGTTTCACGGCAAGGAAATGGCTTTGGCCATGGGTGTTCAGGTCGCTTTGGCCCGCGTAGGCTCACAGGCTGCCTATGCCGTAGCTATCCCTATTGCCAAACAGTGGCAGCTCGACACACCGCTTTTCATTGGTCTGATTCTTCTGGTTGCCGGTCTGGTTTCTTTCCTCTGCTTTACATTCATGGACCGCAAACTCGACAGTCAGGTTACCATTGATACGTCTACTGCGGAAGAAGACAAGTTCTCATTCAAGGATGTTGTTGCCGTAGTAAGCAACCCTGGATTCTGGCTGATCGCCCTGCTTTGCGTGCTGTTTTATTCCTGCGTATTCCCATTCCAGAAATTCGCGACGGAACTTATGGTTACCAAATACAATGTGCCGGAAGATATTGCCGGTACATTCGCCGGACTTCCCGCATTGGGAGCTCTGTTCCTGACACCGGTATTCGGCGGCATGATCGACAAACGTGGTAAAGCCGCCTCAATCATGATACTAGGTGCAGCCATGCTGATCTTTGTCCACTTTGTTTATGCCATTCCTTCCATACATGCCTCATGGATTGCCATCATCCTGATGATCATTTTGGGTATTGCATTCTCACTGGTACCGTCAGCCATGTGGCCGTCCGTAGCCAAAATATTCCCGGTCAAACAGTTGGGAACGGCATACGCCCTTATCTTCTTTATCCAGAATATCGGACTCTGGGGTATTCCGGCCCTCATCGGTTTCGTACTCGAAAACTATTGTATTATTGATCAGCAGATTGTAGACGGCAAAACAGTCACGCTGTATGACTATACTCTGCCGATGTGCCTGTTTACCGGTATAGCGGTTCTGTCATTGATCGTAGCATTCCTGCTCAAGATGGCGGATAAGAAATATGGATATAATCTGGAAAAAGCCAATATAAAGAAATAAGACAGAACATATTTCACCCTAAAAAAATCCCCTCCCGATGCAAACCGCCGGGAGGGGATTTTTTTCATACATGCGAACCAGATCTATTTTCGTTCTAAAATATAATCATAAACTATCTGCTTATTGGCTGAAAACGTCAAGGTATTAATCACCTGGAAGAATCCTTCCTGATCAACCACCTTGGGATAAACCAATTTTATAAACTTCACCTTGTTGTCGTCAAAACTTAAAAGTTCGGACAAACGGCAACACTGTTCGGAAGAAAACCATGATTTAGCCAAAGCCAGTTCAATCAGTTTCAGTTTGCCGTCATCAAAAGATTCAGACTTGACATCCTTATAAAAGCGTTCAAACAACCCGGGCGACATTGCAAACGCCTTACGGTCACCGTTTATATGTCCGAACGGCGGTCGGCTGACATCCGTAGAGATCCCGTCATACAGTTCTATATTCTTACAAGACTTTCCATCATAGTAAATGTCCTTATTGTATATTTTCTTCCCGCGCTCCCATCTTTGATGTTTTTGCAAATGATCCACATCATAAACCTCTACCCGATAATACCCGGATCTCAGATTGGCAATAAAACAGGAAGAAGCTGGTCCTGCAACCGGACTGCCGTTCAAGAAAACGACTATATTGTGAGTACCGGCTTCAATTCTGACCCCATTGATCTCCGATTGGGCTTTGGTATACCAACTGCCACATACTAAAAAACACATCAAGAATATACATCTAATCATATCTAAGCTAGAATAATATTGAACCTTAATCTTTTAATTACTTTATATTTCCTTTTAACAAGTAGCCTGTCTTCTTTCAGCAAATATAAGAAAAACAAATGAGCAGATATGCCTTTACTGAAAATAAATCAGGAAAACTTGGCCTCACTTTATTTCCTTATGTCTTACTCTTCATTTTTCCTCTATCTGAATAATCCTTTGATAACATAGACTGTACCAAAGAACACAAGATTTTTACCTTAAGTTACTCAAGGTTTGTATTGTCTTTTAATAAAAACAGGCTGCACCTCGCCAAACAAAGTTTGAAAACCAGATTTTCACTTTGAGTTTCTCTCGGTTTGCACTATCTTTGTAAAAAGAGGAACATTTGAGATTGACTTCACTATTCCGAATAAATCACCGTTAATGCTCTGACATCATGAAATACCCTATTGGCATACAAAGTTTTGAAAAAATCATTGAAGACGGTTTCGTCTATGTGGACAAAACCGCCAAACGCGAGGAACAAAAGGTGGACAAGGTGATCGGGGAGCTGTATGACTACTACCTGAACCACATCGACCGGATGTCCAATTTCTACGTTCAGCTGGCGTATCAGGAAGGCCGTGACCGCGCGGTGACCGACTACATCAGCGGTATGAGCGACGAGTTTGCCATCCGTACCTTTGAGGAGCTTTTTGTGCCGCAGAAGTGGCATGTTCTATAAACCGGAAAGGTCGTTTGAAAATCCATGATCCCACACGAATACATTGAGGAACTGACCCGCCGCACCGACATCGTGGAGTTGGTGGGCAGCTATGTGCAGCTCAAGCGCAAGGGACGGCTGTACGGCGGGCTGTGCCCCTTCCACAGTGAAAAATCGCCCTCCTTTTACGTCTACCCGGACACCCAGAGCTTTTACTGCTTTGGCTGCGGGGCCGGCGGCGATGCCATTACCTTTGCCAAAAAGATCAACAGCATCGACTACCCGGAGGCCGTCAAGATGCTGGCGGCCCGGGCCGGGATGCCGGAGCCCCAGGAGGACGACAAGACCGGCAGGATGCGCAGCCGCATCCTGTCCATGAACAAGGAGGCGGCACGGTTTTTCCATGCCTGCCTCAACTCCACTGTGGAGGAGGCCCGGCAGGCCCGTGCCTACTGGCGACGGCGCGGCCTGGACGACAAGACCATCGTCCGGTTCGGGCTGGGCT
>OGMW01001025.1_pt1 | contig 26725 bp, 25 predicted proteins | sample 1573281 | NCBI WGS metagenome assembly OGMW01 (sample SAMEA2581907, study PRJEB24529) | metagenome | biome: Human gut stool | place: China | collected 2011 | reverse complement strand
AAACGACATCGTAAAACATTAGCGGTCTGTCACGACTGTGATGCATTAATCCACAAAAGCTATGGAAACTAGAGTTATGTTGACAATGGAGAGCCGTATACATGGAAACATGTACGTACGGTTCGGGGGCAGGTTAGTGGAAACTTACCACCGCAAGGTGGCAAAGCGCTGCTGGCCTAGCCTACTGAAAGAAATTGCCGACCTGTGCGGAATTAGAAAAAATCTGACCACGCACACCGCAAGGCATAGTTTTGCCTCGGTTATTGCACTGTCTAACAACGTGTCACTGCCGAATGTGGCTAAGATGTTAGGGCATTCATCCACCCGAATGACACAACATTATGCAAAGGTTTTAGACCAAACGATATTAAAAGACATGCAAGCTGTTGAAAAGCTACTTTCGGTATAAAAAGGATAGCTAAGCTCTCATAAACTAAAATCAGCCTCGCCACAATTGCAGCGAGGCTGATTTGGTTAAAAAGGAAAGTTTGACATATTCCCTTTACAATTCATCTTATCGATGATGCGCAGAGAACTGTATCATCTCATCGAGCATTTGCTTTAATTCCTCATTATTGTATTCAGGCTTAATGATATTTTTACTATCTAATAATCCTGATTTAAAATCTCTGTTTAAAGCTGGTTTATCTCTAATATCATCAGCGGGAATAATCCATGCCTTATAGCCTATAGATGAATAATCTTTAAGAAATTTATTATAATCATCTTTTTTAATATAATGATATTGTTCATCCGGAATTTTTGTTCCACGCTCATCCATTATTTTGCAAAGATTAGCAACACAAGTATAAAACAATTCAAGCAATGAGAGGTTTCTGATATTTGCAGCAACCATTAAACTGTCCATACGTTGTTTATCCGGAGTGATATCCATAAAATCAGATATTTCTTTTGCCATTTTTACAACACATTCATGAATAAGATCAACATCATGCTCTGTTTCCTCTTGCTCTAAACCTGCTGAGGGTTCTGTCACTAATTGGCTGCTCTTCAAAACTGGTTGTGTGCAGTACATACTGATAGCGGATATCAAATGCCATAGCTTCAACGATCTCATCGTCAGTAACATTAAGAGCTTCTTTAAGAATCAGTGCCCCAACAATCACATTGACCGGAGTATTAGGTCTGGATGCTTTTTTACTGTAAAGAACAGAAAAAATATTTTCATCAATAGCAGGAAAAACTTTGTCTGCAAAAGTATTTGCCCATGATTTTTCTAACATTCGTTTTTCGCGTTCTGTAAGATTAAAAGTACTGTCTAAAACAGTAAGCTGTTGATTATCATTTTTAACAAAAGACATATGGATCACCTCACAAAATCTTACCTATATTTTACCAGAAAATCCAATGTTTTTATATATCGTGTTAAATTTTTAAGGTACAAATTTATATCAAAGGGACTTATTTCACAGCCCCTAATTTTTTCTAATTCAAATTTCTTATATGATATATCAAAATAATACCCGAACCGAATTTTTTGACATTCACCGCACTGAATTACCTGATTCTCTACAAGAACCCCGAGGCAGCCGCCCGATATTTTTTATCCGGTGGCTGCCTCGTTCCAATCATTCTTATCCGAAACACTACCAAAACAATTCTTTCTGTACTTTATATTCCAAAAACATTGTTTTTCTAATCTTTATGATTATCGCTCTAAAATCGTATACTTCTTCTCCAGGCGAACCGGATGCATACTCTCTTTCGTCCGCCTGAGATTTTCAAGTCCCATATCGTCTTCCCGGTTTACAAATTCCACCTCCGGATAAACGTGCGTTAAAAATTCTTTTTCCAGGTAATTATAAAGCCCGCGTAACTCCAGATTCGCCTTTTCCACATGGGTAACAGTCATATTTCTCTCCTGATTCATCGTTCCCATCGAAAATGCTTCCAGAGTTCCTCCTATCCGGACTCCCGCCATCGTGATCCCCGCCTCACGTCCAAAACGGATTGTCTCAAAGATCCCCTGCTCTTCGCTGTCCAGCCGGTTCAGATCATCGTCGCTCTCCCTATTCTTAGACCAGCGTTCCAGAAACGTCCGTATCTCGCCCTCATCCTCCGGATTCAGGATCACAAACTCTGCCATTTCCCCGTAATCCCGACGGAATCGCGAAATCCGGTTTTTCATTTTTGAATATTTTCTTCCGGGAAGAACACGCATTTCTTCCCCGGAATAAATATAGTCAAAGCTGTCCCGATCCTCCAGCACCTCATAGCGCTCCGGATCCGGACGAATCGCTCCAAGCGCCGCCTCATCCACCAGATACATATGCATTTTCACACCAATTGCTGTGAAATATGCCTGCAGACGGTCAAAGTTTTCCCGCATATGCCCCAGGCCGCAGACCGGGACCATCGTCGCCTGCTCATCATAATCGATCTTCTGAAGCCACACAAGCCCCTTTTCGTCCGCATAGTATTTTGTCTCATAATAAGGTCTCCAGAGCAGATGATAAGCAAAATGGGATTCTGCACAGTCCGTCGGGCGCAGCGAAAAATACGGCTGCAGACCAATCAGCTTCTCCGGTGTCAATGGTTCAAATTTTATCATGCGTTGCTCTCCTCCCCTGAATCTACTTTCTCACCAAAGAGGAAGAAAAGTACAGCTGCGGCAAAACCACTTCGACGCAAACGGTCAAACTTCGACCTAATTGGTATCTGGGGATCAAAAAAATGCCGCCTTACGCGACATTTTTCTGAATCCGAATCTTATATTTAATTTATAATCACACCTCCAGCTTCCGCTTCTTTGCCAGCTTCTTCATCTCCTCCGCATTCTGCCGCACGGTCTCGGTGATCTCCGCGCCGCCCAGAAGTCTCGCAAGCTCGTCCACCATCGCCTCGCGGTCTAAGGCGCGGATGGAGGTTGCCGTCCGTCCATCGGACGCGGATTTGCGGATCTCGAAGTGCTGGTCCGCCATCGCCGCGATCTGCGGCAGGTGCGTGATGCAGATGACCTGACGGCATTTGGAGAGGATCCGCAGCTTCTCCGATACCATCTGTGCAGTCCGCCCGCTGATACCGGTGTCAATCTCATCAAAAATCAACGTTGGAACCTGATCGGTCTCCGCCAGCACCGTCTTGATTGCCAGCATGATACGCGACAGCTCACCGCCGGACGCCACCATACCGAGCGGCCGAACCGGTTCGCCCGGATTCGTGGAAATCAGGAATTCCGGCTCGTCGATACCGCCCGCCGTGAAATGATCCAGCCGCCTAAACTCCATCTCAAACTGCACATCAAGGAAATTCAGTTCCCGAAGCCCGTCTGCGATCTTCTCCACCAGCTCCCCGGCAAACTGCTTACGCGCTGCTGACAATGCCTCGGAATGTTCTTTCAGTACTGCTTCCGCCTGTTCCAGTTCTTTTTCCGCCTGTTCCCGAAGTTCATCGTAATTCTCCAGTTCCTGCAGTCGCGCTTTCTTTTCTTCCAACGCCTGAAGTACCTCCGGGATCGTCTTCCCATACTTGGTTTCCAGGCTCCGGATCAGGTCAAGCCGCTCCTGTGTCTCCCGAAATGCCGCTTCGTCAAAGGTCATATCGTCCATATATCCGGCGATCTCCCTGGAAAGATCCGAAAGAAGGGAATCTACATCGCACAGCTCGTCACGGATCCCCTTCAATCCCTCGTCAAATGCCATCGCACCATCGATCTCACGGAACGCCCGCGACACCGCATCGCCGGACACCGCGTCATATGCCTGTGAAAGACTCTCAGCGATCCGTCTGGCATTGGAAAACCGCTTAAAATCGGCTGCCACCTTTTCCTCTTCGCCATCCTTTAACGCGGCATTTTCAATCTCCTCGATCTCAAACCGGCAGAAATCCATCTCCCGCAGTCTCGTCTCCTGATCGGATGCAAATGCGGCACATTTCTGTTTTAACTGCATATACAAGCGATAGGCAGCTTCCGTATTCTGTTTGAATGGGAGAAGTTTTTCCCCGCCATACGCATCGAGGATTTCCAGATGTTTTGACGCATTCACCAGCGACTGGTGTTCATGCTGTCCGTGCAGATCGATCAGAAGACCCGTGATCTCCCGCAGCCTTGCAGCCGTTACCGTCTCGTCGTTGATGCGGCTGATGCTCCGGGTCGGTGTGATTTTCTTAGAAATGATTAAAATTCCCTCTTCATCAGGGTAAACATCGTGTTCCTTCAGCTGCTCGCGCTTTCTCTCATCATCGATGGAGAAAACCAGTTCAATGTAGGCGCTGTCGCAGCCCCGGCGTATCATCTCTTTCGGTGCTTTTCCGCCCAGCGCAATCTGGACCGAACCGATGATGATCGATTTTCCGGCTCCCGTCTCACCGGTCAGAATGTTGAGTCCGTCCCCGAACTCCACCTCCGCCGAATCGATCAGAGCCAGATTTTTCACTCGTAAATGATAAAGCATCCGCTTTCCGTTCCTCCTTATCAGCGGTTCCCGCAAAAAATGCGTGAACCCACCTTCCCTCATCCCGCAATCAGCTTGCGGATCTTGTCCATCAGCACGATCGTATCGTCCACCGTACGGACTGCACACATGACCGTATCGTCCCCGGCGATGCAGCCGACAATCTCTGAAAAATGGATTGCATCGAGCGCTGCCGCGACTGCCATCGCCATGCCTGACACCGTCTTGATGACAAGGATGTTCTGCGCCATATCCATGGAAACGAAGCTATCGTGCAGAATACGGGTATATTTATCATTGAACGCCGTCTGAGGATGGAAAACCGCATATTTCTGTCCGCCGTTTTCTGTCTGGATCTTAGACAGCTTTAACTCCCGGATATCCCTGGAAACCGTTGCCTGCGTGACATTGTATCCCTCTTTATTCAGATATTCCGCCAGCTCTTCCTGCGTTTCAATCTCATATTTTCCAATCAATTCCACAATCTTGCTGTGACGTTCCATTTTCATGGCTCTGACTCCTTTTATATCTGTTTCATTTTGTTCCGTATATTTTCCAAAAATGGCACCTGTTTGAGCTGAATCAATGTCGTCTCGATCTCTGATTTTGCTATCTCGATTGTATCACCCGGCTCAATATCAACCACCGTATCGCCGTCAAAGCTCAGCGAAACCTTCGTCCGCCCGGTCGTCTGAATCCGCAGGCTCAAATGGTTATCCGGCGGCAGAACGATGCTGCGCGAATTGAGTGAATGCGGGCAGAGCGGTGTCAATACCATCAGATCCGCCTCCGGCGCCACGATCGGACCGCCCGCTGACAGGTTGTATGCCGTCGAACCGGTCGGGGTCGCAACCACCATGCCGTCCGCCGAATACTCATTAAACAGCTGTCCATTGACAGCCAGCTCAAACCGGAACGCATCGATTCCCATACGGTTCAGGACGATATCATTCAGCGCGATATCCTCTATGACGACCTTCCCGCCGGAAATCACGCACCCCTTGAGCATCATCCGGCTTTCCAGACGGTAGTGATCTTCCATCAGATCCCGCATGGCAGGCAGAATGTCCTCCTCATGCCCGATCTGCGTCAGATACCCCAGATGCCCCATATTGATGCCAAACAGTGGAATCTTCCGTCCCGCCAGATCACGCGCCGCCTGAATCAGCGTTCCATCACCGCCCAGACAGATCACACAATCTGTATCCTCCGGCACCGTCCGGCGATCGGTATAGCGGTATGCCGCAGCCACTTCTGCGTCCCTGCGAAGTCCATCATGGCGATCCAGACGGATGCAGCGGCAGCCCTGTTCCGCAAAAAAGCTGCAAATCAAACCAGCTGCCTCCTCTACGCGCGGCTTTTCGCGGTTTACAATCAGATAGAAATTTCTCATGTTTTGTCTAACTCCCTGTGAGCTTCCTCAACAACCTGTTCCGGTGAAACCGGACACTCTTTTTCCGCTTTTGCAAGTGCTTCCTCACCAGTCACAGTTTCCTCCGATGCCTGCTCCGGTTTATGCAGGTACAGGAGGTACTCGATATTTCCCTCCGGTCCCTTGATCGGGGAAAATTCCAGATTCCGGATCTCAAAACCGATCTCTGCCGCATATGCCATCACCATCTGAATGACCTCCAGATGCGTGCTCTTCTCGCGGACAACGCCCTTCTTTCCGACTTTCTCACGTCCCGCCTCGAACTGCGGCTTGATCAGTGCAACCACCTCGCCGCCCGGGCTTAAAATCTCCTTGACCGGACCTAAAACCTTCGTCAGGGAAATAAAGGAAACGTCGATCGAAGAGAAATCTACCGGCTCGCCGATATCCTCCGGTGTCACATAACGGATGTTTGTCTTCTCCATGCAGACCACACGCGGATCATTGCGAAGTTTCCACGCCAGCTGTCCATGTCCTACATCGACCGAAAACACCTTGACCGCGCCATTCTGCAGCATACAGTCGGTAAATCCGCCTGTGGACGCGCCGACGTCCATACAGACCTTTTGATCCAGCGTCACTCCGAAATGCGTCATCGCCTTCTCCAGTTTCAGACCTCCGCGGCTCACATATTTTAAGGTAGATCCACGTACCTCGATCTTCGCATTTTCATCGAAGGTCGTACCCGCCTTGTCCTCTTTCTGATCTTCTACATATACAATCCCGGACATGATGATCGCTTTCGCCTTCTCACGGGATTCTGCCAGACCTCTCTTGACGAGAAGTACATCTAACCGTTCTTTCATTCTATGTTCTTCCTTCCGCTGCTGCCACTCTTTTGTTTCCCATCATGCTTCCGCGTCAGTCTCCAGCACACCTTCACGTTTCAGCTGCGCCAGAATCGAATCACTGTCAATTCCCAGCTCATTCCGGAGCACCGACACATTTCCGTGTTCGACGTAGGCATCCGGCAGCGCTATATTAACTACCTTGATCTGCGGATAATGCTTCTGTACATAATCCGTCACCCGCTCGCCGTAACCGCCGCGCAGGACATTTTCCTCCAGTGTCACGATCGTATGGTGCGTTCCTGCCAGATGGTCGATCACGTCGGTATCCATCGGTTTCACAAACCGCCCGTTGACCAGCGTACACGGCTGCCCGGCACTCTTTAATTTCTCCCGGATATGCTCTGCCGTGCTGACCATGCTTCCGACTGCCAGAAGCGCCGTCCCGCTCTCCTCATACAACATCTCGCTGACGCCATACTCAACCGGTGCCAGAAATTCCTTCAAGCCCCGGTACGCCTCGCCCCTCGGATAACGGATCGCAATCGGTCCATCGTAGGAGATGGCAAACTGCAGCATCTTTTCCAGTTCCCAGCGGTTCTTCGGCGCCATCACGCTCATATTCGGCACAGAGGAGAGAAATGTCAAATCAAAAATACCCTGATGCGTCTCCCCATCGCTTCCGACCAGTCCCGCGCGATCCACGCAGAACACAACCGGAAGATTCTGGATACAGACATCGTGAATGACCTGATCATATGCCCTCTGTAAAAAGGACGAATACACCGCCACCACCGGTTTCAGACCGGCTGCCGCCATACCCGCCGCCGAGGTAACCGCGTGTTCCTCCGCGATTCCCACATCGAAAAAGCGGTCCGGATATTCTTTCGAGAACCGTTTGAGCCCCGTTCCATCCGGCATCGCCGCTGTCACCGCCACGATCTTCGGATTTTCCGCTGCCAGACGGCAGATTTCTCTGGAAAGTACATCTGTATAGCCCGGATGTTCCTTTTTCCGGAGCGGTTTTCCCGTTTCAATATCAAATGGTTCAACTCCGTGAAATGCCGACGGATTCTTCTCCGCCGGACGGTATCCCTTGCCCTTTTTCGTAATCACATGGATCAGCACCGCGCGGTTGATCTTTTTCGCCTCGCTGAAAATACGGATCAACCCCTTAATATCATGTCCATCCACCGGTCCCAGATACGTGATTCCCATATTTTCAAACCACATGCCCGGAATCAGAAGCTGCTTGATGCTGTTCTTTGTCCGGAGCAGCGTGCCGACCAGATCCGAACCGATCATCGGGATCCGCGATAACGTGCCCGCCACATTCTTCTTCAACAGATTGTAGCCCTCATCTGCACGAAGATTATTCAGATACCGCGACATACCGCCGACATTTTCCGAAATGGACATATTATTATCATTTAAAACAATAATAAAATTCGTCTTGAGCCGTCCCGCATTGTTGAGCGCCTCATATGCCATGCCGCCGGTCAGCGCGCCGTCCCCGATGACGGAAACGATCGAATAATCCTCGCCCAGCAGATCGCGCCCCTGTGCCATACCAAGCCCCGCCGAAATCGAAGTCGAGCTGTGTCCCGTGTCGAACGCATCAAACGGGCTTTCCTTCCGCTTCGGGAAACCGCTCAAGCCCCCATACTGGCGCAGTCCATCAAAATCATCCTTCCGCCCGCTTAAAATCTTGTGCGTATAGGACTGGTGCCCTACATCCCAGATAATCTTATCCTTCGGAAGATTCAGCGCGCAGAACATTGCAATCGTCAGTTCCACCACGCCTAAATTGGACGCCAAATGACCGCCTGTCCGGCTTGTCGTCTCGATCAGAAACTCGCGGATTTCCGCCGCCAGCTCCTTGCGTTCTTCCTCGCTCAACCGTTTTACATCCTCCGGTCCTTTTATCGTATCTAATACCATTCTTTCATCCCCCAAACCGTTTTCCACATCCGCTGTCGTCCCCGGTCTTCGATTGGATTTTTTATTTTTCACGGCTGACCAGCATCTCGATCAGCTCTTCGAGGAATTCATTCTTTCCAGGCAGGGAATAGAGGATATCAACCGCCGTCTCCGAAAGCTGTTTGACATCATGCTTCGATTTCTCGATTCCCTCCAATGTCACATAAGTGGTTTTATTGTTTTTCTCATCGCTCAGAACCGGTTTTCCAAGCACCTCCTGGCTGCTGGTAACGTCGAGAATATCATCCTGGATCTGGAACGCCAGACCGATCGCCGCCGCCATACGCTCTACTGTCCCGCACTCAGCTTCGCTCGCGCCCGCCATCACGGCCCCGATCACCATCGACGCCTCCAAAAGTGCTCCCGTCTTTAAACGGTAGATAAAATCCAGCTTATCCTTCGGAATCGGCTGATTCGTCAGTTCCACATCCACCGTCTGACCGCCGATCATGCCGTAAATACCCGTTTTTTCGGATAAAATCTGGATACAACGTCCCACCTTTGCCGCATCCGGCGTCATCGCAAATGCCTTTGCCGCCGTCTCGATCGCGTAGATCAGAAGGGCATCTCCCGCCAGAACTGCCATATCATACCCATATGCAACCCAGGTCGTCTTTTTGCCACGGCGGTACTCGTCATTGTCCATACATGGAAGATCGTCATGAATCAGGGAAGATGTATGAATCATCTCGATCGCCGCCATCAGCGGCTCAATCTCTTTTCCCTGACCGCCAAACAGACGGTATACCTCACGCATCAGAATCGGACGAAGGCGTTTGCCGCCTGCCTTCACACTGTAATTCATCGCTTCAAAGATCGTTTTCTGATGCCCTTCCTCTGCCGGAAGATAAGAATATACAATCTCTTCCGCTTCCTTGACTGCCTGTGCCAGCCGTTCCTTCGCATTTTCCATCTCTGTCACGCCTCCGTCTCCTCGCCGTTTACGACCATAATCTGTTTTTCAACCTTATCTATCTTTTCACTGCAGGCGCGGACCAGACGCATTCCCGCCTCATACGACGCAAACGATTCTTCCAGCGTGCTGCGGCTGTCCTCCAGCGTCCGCATAATGCCATCCAGACGGTCAAACATTTCCTCGATCGAAAGTTCTTCCTTATTTTCTTCCATCGATCCTGCCTCCTGTTTTATCTAATATACTCTCGGAATCTTTCCTGAAAGAAAACGTGTTCTCAAATCTCTCTGTTATGATTCACACGCAACACAATGAACCACTTTTTTACCCAGGCAGGTTTTCCTGATAAACCTCCCGGATCTCTGCCTCCACGCGTCCATCCGGCAGACGGACGGTCAGCGTATCCCCAGCTTGCAATCCTGTCACTGTCTCCACACGTTTTCCATCTGCATCCGTCACGAACCCATATCCGCCGCTTATCTTTTTTAACGGGGAGAGACCATCCATCCGGCTGCACACCAGTTCCAGACGATGGCGCAGATCGGACACCTTTTTCTCCATCTGGCGCGCCATCTTAACTCTCGCATCTTCCAGATACTGCCGTCTCTCATTTAACTGACTCTGCGGACTGTGAAGCTGCAGGCGCAGACGAAACTGCTCCAGGCGATAGGCATACTGCTCCGCCTTCTGCTCCATCCGCTTCGTCATCTGCTGTGACGCCGCAATGCACTGCTGCTCAAACAGGTGGTAATCAAAAACCGCCAGTTCTGCCGCCGCCGAAGGAGTCGGGGCACGCAGATCCGCCACATAGTCCGCGATCGTAACGTCTGTCTCATGCCCGACCGCCGAGATTACCGGCGTCCGGCACGCAAAAATCGCCCGCGCCACACTCTCCTCATTGAACGCCCACAGATCCTCAATCGAACCGCCTCCGCGCCCGACGATCAGCACATCCAGATGCAGCGCATCCAGGGTCTGGATCGCCCGCACGATACTCGGCGCTGCCCCTGCTCCCTGCACCAGTGCCGGGCAGAGGACAAGCTGCACGTAAGGGTTCCGCCGTCCCGAGATATTGATAATATCCCGGATTGCTGCGCCGGTGCTCGCCGTCACGATACCGACCATTTTTGCATACTTTGGGATCGGCGTTTTATATTCCGGGGAAAACATCCCCATTTCTTCTAATTCATTTCTCAGTTTTTCAAAGCGCCGGAATAAATCGCCCGTGCCGTCCAGCGTGATCTCGCTGGCATAGAGCTGGTATCTTCCATCCCGCTCATACACTTCGATACTGCCCTTGACGACCACCTGCTGTCCTTCTTCCAGACGGAACGTAAGTCCCTTCCGCCTACTGGCAAACATAACTGCCTGCATCGCTCCCAGACCGTCTTTCAAGGTAAAATAAATATGACCGGACGTATGATATTTGCAGTTAGAAACCTCGCCCTTGACCGAAATCCGGTTCAGGGCAAAGTCCTGTGCGAACATATTTTTAATGTATGCATTAACCTGCGAAACCGAATATACGCCAGCCATCACTTATACCAGCTTCGCTAAAATGCCGTTGATAAATGCCGGTGAATCATCGCCGCCGAACTTCTTCGCCAGCTCGACCGCCTCATTGATCGCTACCTTCTCCGGTACATCGTCATCGTGCTTGATCTCGTATAATGCCAGGCGCAGGATCGTCAGTTCCACCTTGCCCATACGGCGGGTAGTCCATCCCTGTGCAACCCCATCGATTGCCTTGTCAAGCTCCGGAAGCACATCCAGAATCTTCTCAACCTTGCTCTTTACGTATCCACCGTCAAAGGTGTCTAACATCGGATTATGGATGATATCGCCGATTCCGCTCGGAACATCGTCCTCCTCTTTCGGCTCTGTAAAATATACATCCACCTGCTCCTGCATCTCATCCGTCGGGTAAAAATCCGCACAGAAAAGCAGCTTAAAGCAATGTTCTCTCAGTTCTCTTCTGGTCATACTAATCCTCCTGTTACCTGTTTCTATCCGTCTGATACGCCCGATTTGCTGCCTCGGTATCGCAAATATCCCTTTCGTAATCCGCTGCAATCGTTTTCTGAATATCCACAGTCTTTCCTGCATAATTATTATATTTCTACTATTCTAATGTATCATTATACCGTATCCCCGGTTTTTTCACAAGAGTTTGAGAAAAAGAATCCGCCAAAGTTACTGTTCACGGGTAGGCACTTTTGGAACCGAAAGTGCCGTAAGAAAACGTGGTGGCAGCAGGAATTTGCCGTATTTAAATGCGAAGCCACGGCAAATTCCGTCACTGGGCACGTATGCGTGAACAGTAACCCGCCAAAAAAGCGGCATCCCTGCTGAAGCAGAAACGCCGCTTTTATATCGTTTACAATCTTATCGATTGCTTATGCTATCCAATTTTTATTCATCCACGCTGTAGTTCGGAGCCTCTTTTGTGATGTGGATATCATGCGGATGGCTCTCTTTTAAGGATGCTGCGGAAATCTTGATGAAACGTCCGGTCTCCTGAAGAGTCGGAATATCCGATGCGCCGCAGTAACCCATACCAGCACGCAGACCGCCGAGCATCTGGAATACGGTATCTTCTACCATTCCCTTGTATGCAACACGTCCTTCTACACCCTCCGGAACGAGTTTCTTCGCATCGCTCTGGAAGTAACGATCCTTGCTGCCGTTCTCCATCGCTGCGATGGAACCCATGCCGCGGTATACTTTGTATTTTCTTCCCTGGTACAGTTCAAAAGTTCCCGGGCTCTCGTCGCATCCTGCAAACATGGAACCCATCATGCAGACGCTGCCGCCTGCTGCGATCGCCTTCGTCAGATCGCCGGAATACTTGATACCGCCGTCTGCGATGATCGGAATGCCGTACTCTTTGGCAACTGCGTAGCAGTCCATAACAGCGGTGATCTGCGGAACGCCGATACCTGCTACGACACGGGTCGTACAGATGGAACCCGGTCCGATACCAACCTTGACCGCGTCAACGCCTGCCTCGATGAGAGCTTTTGTTGCCTCTCCGGTCGCTACGTTACCTGCGATTACCTGCAGATCCGGATATGCTTCTTTGATCATTCTGACACAGTGAAGAACATTCTCAGAATGTCCATGTGCAGAGTCGAGAACAACTACGTCTACTTTTGCTTTCACCAGGGCTTCCACACGATCCAGCACGTTTGCAGTGATACCTACTGCCGCGCCGCAGAGCAGACGTCCCTGTGCATCCTTTGCAGAGAACGGATACTTGATCTGTTTCTCAATATCCTTGATAGTAATAAGACCCTTGAGGTTAAAATCCTTGTCCACGATCGGAAGCTTCTCGACACGTGCCTTGGCAAGAATCTTCTTTGCCTCCGTCAGGGTGATGCCCTCCGGAGCGGTAACCAGATGCTCAGAAGTCATGCACTCTTTAATCTTCTTGGAGAAATCTTCCTCGAACTTGAGGTCACGGTTTGTGATAATACCAACCAGTTTTCTTCCCTCTGTGATCGGAACACCGGAAATCCGGAACTTGCCCATCAGCTCATCCGCATCCTTTAATGTATGCTCTGGGGATAAATAAAACGGGTCAGTGATTACACCATTCTCAGAACGTTTTACTTTATCGACCTCCTCAGCCTGCGCCTCGATCGACATGTTCTTGTGAATAATACCAATTCCACCCTGTCTTGCCATTGCAATCGCCATGCGGTGCTCTGTAACCGTATCCATGCCGGCACTCATCAGGGGGATGTTCAGCTGAATCTTCTTGGTCAGATGTGTCGTCAAGTTTACCTGATTCGGAATAACCTCAGAATAGGACGGCACAAGCAGGACATCATCAAATGTAATGCCATCGCCAATAATCTTACCCATTATATTACCCTCACTTTCGTAAATTTTAAACACTGGACATTGAAAACTGTCTGATGTTAATAATTGATTTTAGCAAGTTTTTTGAAATATGTCAACCGGAGAATAAAGGGGTTGACGATAGAATTTACTTACGCCATTTAATTAGTGTATCTTATAAATAATACCAATCAGATAAGTATTAATAATGCAGTCATCCTTAGCCTCATTTCCCTGCCAATTTTTTCACCAAAAAAGAAGGACTGCCACACCTTCGCATAGCAGTCCTTCTCTCCCCTGGCAGCTGCCTGTCAGAGATTCTTTCTATAAATTACCATTTTTATTTTCTACATTCGATACTGCATCTCTGATGTAACATCTTCCGCCATTTTCCGGCTCTCTTACTTACATCATGCCGCCCATGCCAGCGCCTGCTGCCGGACCTGCCGGTGCATCTTCTTTAATGTTGGCAACTGCAGACTCGGTTGTAAGCAGGGTAGATGCAACGCTGGTTGCGTTCTGCAGGGCACTTCTGGTTACCTTTGCCGGATCCAGGATGCCTGCTTCTACCATATCTACGTATTCCTCATTGTAAGCATCGTAACCTACGCCTACCGGGGACTCTTTTACCTTGTTGATGATAACAGAGCCTTCCAGACCTGCGTTTGCTGCGATGTGGAACAGCGGAGCTTCCAGAGCTTTCAGGACGATACGGCCGCCGGTCTTCTCGTCGCCTTCCAGTCCGTCTACTACCTTCTGAACTTCTGCTGCTGCGTGAACATATGCAGATCCGCCGCCTGCGATGATGCCTTCCTCAACAGCTGCCTTTGCTGCGGACAGGGCATCTTCCATACGCATCTTAGCTTCCTTCATCTCAGCCTCGGTCGCTGCACCAACACGGATAACGGCTACGCCGCCAGCCATCTTAGCCAGTCTCTCCTGCAGTTTCTCACGGTCAAAATCAGAAGTGGTTTCCTCAATCTGAGCCTTAATCTGAGCCACACGGTCTGCGATGGCTTTCTTATCGCCGCAGCCATCTACGATGATGGTGTTCTCTTTCTGAACTTTAACGGATTTCGCACGACCAAGCTGATCCATGGTGGTATCCTTTAATTCAAGTCCCAGTTCCTCGGAAATAACAGTACCGCCAGTCAGGATTGCGATATCCTTTAACATTTCTTTTCTTCTATCGCCGTAACCCGGAGCCTTCACACCAACAACGGTGAAAGTACCTCTCAGCTTATTGACAATCAGGGTGGTCAGCGCCTCACCCTCAATGTCCTCAGCGATGATGAGCAGCTTGGAACCAGACTGTACCAGCTGTTCCAGCAGCGGCAGAATCTCCTGAATGTTGGAGATCTTCTTATCGGTAATTAAGATGTACGGATCGTCCAGAACGGCTTCCATCTTCTCCATATCAGTTGCCATGTATGCAGATACATAGCCACGGTCAAACTGCATGCCTTCTACCAGATCAAGCTCAGTCTTCATAGTCTTGGACTCTTCAATGGTAATAACGCCGTCTTTGGAAACCTTCTCCATCGCGTCTGCTACCATCTGGCCTACTTCCTCATCAGCGGAAGAGATAGCAGCGACTCTTGCGATATCTGCCTGGCTCTTAACGTCCTTCTTCATGCCTTTGATTGCCTCTACGGCTGCATCTGTGGCTTTCTTCATACCCTTTCTCATAATGATCGGGTTAGCACCTGCTGCCAGGTTCTTCATACCTTCGTTGATCATCGCCTGGGCCAGAACGGTTGCGGTTGTAGTACCATCACCAGCTGCATCGTTGGTCTTGGTTGCTACTTCCTTCACCAGCTGTGCGCCCATGTTCTCAAACGGGTCTGCCAGCTCGATCTCCTTCGCAATGGTCACACCATCGTTGGTAATGAGCGGAGCGCCGAAGGATTTATCCAGAACTACGTTTCTGCCTTTCGGTCCTAATGTAACTCTTACGGTATCTGCTAACTGATTTACGCCCGCTTCCAGGGCTTTTCTGGCTTCTACGCCATATTTAATTTCCTTTGCCATGGTTATCAACCTCCATAATTTTCTTGAATAAACGTTCCGATCAGCATCTGTCTTCCAGACATCCTGCCCATCGATTAACCGATAACAGCCAGAATATCATTCTGTTTTACAATGACATATTTCTCATTGTCCAGCTCAACTTCTGTGCCTGAGTATTTCGAATAGATAACTTTATCGCCAACCTTTACCTGCATCGTGATTTCTTTTCCATCTACCACTCCGCCAGGACCAACCGCGATTACCTCTGCCTGCTGCGGTTTCTCTTTTGCCTGACCCGGAAGAACGATACCTGATTTGGTCGTCTCCTCTGCAACTAACTGCTTTAATACAACTCTGTCAAATAATGGTGTTAACTTCATTATTGGCTCCTCCTTATCCATCCAAATTTATTCCATCTGATTGCTTTTCTTTCGTAATCAGATATGTATCTTCTTCTTACGAAGTATGTTATAACACGTTCTGTTAGCACCGTCAAGTGTTGAGTGCTAAAATTTTAGTAAATTTTACGGGGAGAACTGAAATATTCCATTTCTCCCCGTTCTATTAATTGCTCTCCTCAAATGCCTTAATCGCCGCAACCGTTTTCTCATAACACTCTTTTACCGATGCAAAATCTGCCTCGTATCCGGTCAGTTCTCTGCCTCTCAGTTTTTCGGTCAGCGCTGCGCTTACCTCATAGAAGGCATCAAAGCCCAGGTTCAGACAGATTCCTTTCAGGGTATGTGCCGCGCGGAATGCTTTCTCCGCATCCTTTTCTTTTAATCCATCCTCCAGATCCTGAAAGCTGGAATCGCTCAGAAACTTGATGGCAAATTTTTCCACCAGCGCCACACCTCCAAAGCGTTTCTGAACTCCTTCAAAATCCCCGCCCATTTCTTTGTAGCATTCCTGAATTGTCATGACAGCCTCCTGTTATTTCTCTTCCTCAGTTTTCATACGGCTCAGCTCCTCGCCCGCAGTTCCATACTCTTTTTCAATCGCCTGCGTCACCGCGCCGAAAAACTTCTTCTGTGAATTGTCATAATGTTCAAATTTCTTATTTTTTCGCTCCGGATCACTCATCTCACTCCGGTATGCTGCCTCCTGCAGCTCCTTTTTAATAGGATCCTGAATCTCACACAGGCACTCAAGCAGGAGCGGGTTAAATGTACCACACTCTCCGTTGCAGATCATCTGCACCGCCTCCTCATGAGAATAAGCCTTTTTATAGACGCGCTCACTTGTCAGCGCATCATACACATCCGCCAGCGCCACCACCTGCGCTGAGATCGGGATCTCCTCCCCTTTTAGACCATCTGGATATCCTTTTCCATCATAGCGCTCATGGTGCCAACGGCAGATCTGGTACGCCACTTTCATCAGCGGCTCATCCTCATACATCTGAAGATTCGCAAGCATGTCCGCACCGATCACTGTATGTTTTTCCATGATCTTACGCTCCTCCGGCGTCAGACGACCCGGTTTATTCAAAATCTTCTCGTCAATTCCGATCTTTCCGATGTCATGCAGGGATGATGCCGTGCTGATCAGCATCCGGTTCGACCAGGACAAGGGATATTTGTCCGTCTTCTTGACGAGCTGTTCCAGAATCATCGTCGTCAATATATTAATATTGAGTACGTGCATACCGCTCTCGCCATTTCGAAATTCCACGATCTCGCTCAGAACACTGATCAGCATCCGGCTATTCTTCTCTTTCTCAAAAACCTGGTTCGTCACCATTGCCATCAGGCGGCGCTGTTTCGCATACAATTTGATCGTATTTAAGACACGCCGGTGTACAACCTCCATATCGAACGGGCGCTTGATATAATCAGAAACTCCCCACTCATACGCCTGCTTGATGACCTCGCCCGAATCTTCGCCCGAAATCATGATAACCGGGATATCCCCGATCAGGTTGTTGCGGTTCATGTATTCCAGAACCCCGAAGCCGTTCATCCCCGGCATGACAATATCGAGAAGAATCAGGGAAATCTTCGTCTCATAACGGTTCAGCATGTCGAGACATGCTGAACCATTTTCTGCCTCCAGAATCTCGAATTCGCCTTTCAGCATTTCTGAGAGAATCATACGGTTCATCTCCGAATCGTCCACGATCAAAATGCGGTAACGACTCGCATTGCGCCGCCCGGCTGCCACGATCTCCTCCGGTGTCCACTGTCCATCTTTCTCAGTCACAATCATGTTCTTGGAGGTCTTCGCCTGATACATAAATTCGTCCGCCCGGCACATCGCCTTCCCGACTGTCTCCCCGTTCGTCAGCGTACCGCCGATGCTGACTGACAATTTCAGTTGCGGATATCCTTCAACACTCATGTTGCAGATCAAATCCTGTATCCGATGCAGCTTCTCAACAAATGCCTCCAGACTGATGCCCGGCATCACAAGCAGGAATTCATCCCCGCCATAACGCACCAAGCGGTCCGTCTTACGGATACAGCTTATAATCGCCGCCGACACCGTCACCAGCACTTTATCGCCCGCCACATGCCCATATATATCATTGTAGGTCTTAAAATCATCCAGATCGAGCATCGCGATACCGGCATCCATCCGCTGCTCTTTTAACTGATCTTCAAAATATCTCCGGCTGTAGCTCCTCGTCAGTGCATCCGCATACAGCTCGCGCCTGTAGTGTGCAAATTTCTTAACGAGTGCTTCTCTTCCCTCTGCGTCAAGAAGTGTCTCATCATCCAGACAGGAAATCATCTCCACCACACAGGGAACTCCATCCACCTCCAGATACTTCGCGATGACCTGATACATCTTCAGACCGATAAATTCAAGCTTCATGCACTGTCCCTTCATCGCAAGCGCGCGCTGTGCCGCACAATTCTCACAATTCTTTCCTTTTTCCCAGAACGAATAGCATTTGCAGTCCTCGGATCGGAGTTCCCCGTTCCTCACGTCCATCTTATGGAGTAGATCTTTATCTAAAATACGTACAACCGTAAATATCCTTTCCATCTGTGCAATCATTTGTTCCAATTCCTGCGCCGTCATCTTTGTATTCAAATTCATCATTTTATTTTTATCACCACCTAGCAAATATATAATTTTATTCTACATGATTTCCGGTATGACAACAAGCATTTTTCTCATGCTTCCTGTACATAATTACCGCCCCTGTGTTACTGTTCACGCATACGTACCCCGTAACACGTGATTCACACACTTCCCGTTGTTCACAAAAGATTCCCTTTATTTTTTAGGCGTTTCGTATTACAATAAGGATATCGAATCGTATAGAGAGGAGTATCAACCATGGCAAAAAAACATTTTGGTAAATTACTGACACTGGCAGCTATCGTCGGCGCTGCAGCAGCTGGTGTTTCTTACGTCTTACAGTATAAATCATTCCACAAGGAACTGGATGAGGATTTCCACGACTTTGAAGATGATTTCGATGATTTTGACGATGCCGGCGATAAAGAAGCTTCCAAGGCTTCTGATACAGCTGCCTCCGAACGCAGCTATGTTTCCTTAAATCCGGAGAAAAAGGAAGCTCCGGCTGAGACTCCAGAGGAAACTTCTGAACATTCTGAGGAAAGCGAAAAAGCTCCGGCTGATGCAGATGTCTCTTCCGAAGAACCAGTCAAAACAGAAACCGTCCGCGCAGATGCTCCGGTTTCCGAGGACGGCGAATCTTCTTCCGAGAAAGAAGATTCCGACGCAGCCCCGGATGACAGCACAACCGTGACGGTTGAGGAAATCACAGAATAACACAGGAGGATTCTTTGCATGATACAAAGTCTTCTCCGCGCGATGGAACTTCTGGAACTTTTAAAAGAAGCCAACCACAAATATTCCATCGCAGAACTTTCCGAATCAACCGGGCTTCCGCCCAGCACAATCCACCGGATTTTGCAGACATTTTGTGAAAAAAAATACGTGATCCGCGATGAACACGCGCACACCTACCAGCTTGGTCCCGCCCTCATCTCTCTCGGTCGGGCGGCGGCTGACAATGTGCGGATTCAGGATGCGGCGCTTCCGATTCTCAAGAACCTCTCCTACTGTACCCGTGAGGATTCCTATCTGATCATCCAGGTTGGCGACAAGGGACTGGTACTTGACAAAACGGACGGTCCGAACCACCTCAAGGTCGTCGAAGAATTTGGCTATGAGATGGATCTGCACTGCGGTGCGATCCGCAAAGCGCTTCTGGCTTTCCAGAGCGACGAATACATCCGCCGCTATCTGGACACACGCTTAAACCGTCCTGAGGCATTTCCAAAGGCGGATCCCGCAGAATTGGCAGAAGAACTCCGCACCATCCGTGAAAAGGGCATTGCCGTTTCCCACGGCGAATACGTCCCGGATGCAGTCGGGATCGGTGCTCCCATTTACGGTATTGACGGACGCATTTCCGCTTCGGTCGGAATCATCGCACCGTATTCCCGTATTGAAGATGACACACATCTTCTGCACCTGCAGGATCAGGTCCGCCACAGTGCGGCAGAATTGTCCTATTATATGGGACATACATTTAAGCAGGAGAAATAAAGGAGATTTCACTTTATGATTAATAAACGCTTATTTTTAGCAGGCTTAACAACCGGTCTTCTCTCCCTCTCCGCCGCTTTCCCGGCGATGGCAGGAAGCTGGAAAAATGGAGCTGGTGACAATGCCGCCCGCTGGTGGTACGACAACGGTGACAACATCTGGGCGGCAAATGGCTGGCGCTGGATCGACGGCAACCAGGACGGCGTCAGCGAATGCTACTATTTCGACGCCGAAGGCTGGCTTCTAACCTCCACCACGACGCCGGACGGCTACAATGTAAACGCAGACGGTGCCTGGACGGTAAACGGCATCGCTCAGATCCGCCAGACCGCGGCTTCCAATGAATCCGATAACGAAAGCTGGGACGATTTCCAGAACGGCTCCTCCAAAAAGGCAAAAAAAACAGCCACCAGCTCCAGCAGGACGCCAGATTCCGGAAGCTCTGACTCCAGCACCGGCTCATCCGAAGATTCTTCCAGCGATGATAGCAGCAATTCCGCCAGCTCCGGTCCGTCCAAAGAAACCTCTTCTACCTCCGGAGACAAAAAGCCGGATGCTCCAAAGAAGAACTCCAAACAGGAACCAGACAGCGGCTACCGCCAGGGGTCTGTGACGGATGAGCAAATTGCAAATAATAGTTCTTCTGACTCCACTAAGGAATAAATAAATGTATGCCGCTAGGCGCACCAAACAAACGCCCCCGCAAGGAAATCTCCTGCGGGGGCGTTTCTATCTCATCATTCAGTTTCCCAAACGAATCTTCTATTATTTCTGAAGTGCAAGGACGTCAGCGAATGCCTGAATAGCAGTGCTTGCCTGACCGAAGTCTCTCATCTGCTGGTCGATACCCAGTTTGATGTGCGGAACACCTGCATCGTTCAGAGCTTTCTTCAGGTACGGATACTCCATCTCCTCCGGATCACAGAACTGCTGCATAAACAGTACCAGACCCTGAGCGCCGCTCTCTTTAACCATGTTAGCTACGAACTCACCACGACGGTTCTTGTCAGATTCCGGATCGTACAGAAGTACTTCGTAATCGATGTTAGCGAACTGTTTAGCCAGTGCTCTAACCGGATCCAGCTCGTCTTCCGGAGCGTCTACACGGAAAGAACGTGTCTCATGTGCTACATCATCTGCAGCGATAGCGATGTTGTTCTCTTCGAAGATAGAAAGCAGCTTCGGATTATCACAGATAATACCGGAGGTAACAACCTTGGTTCCCTTCCAGTCACAGACAGGAAGTTTAGCCAGCTCTGCGTTCAGCTCGTTCAGCTTTGCAGTGTATTCCGGCTTCTCCATGAAGTAGAATGCCTTCAGAACTGCGGAACGTTTGGTTGGTGTGATAACATCACAGTGCTCGTTAGCCAGTTTTACGAACTCACGGCGAGCTGCACGGCTCTTGTTGTATACAACGATAGCATCCTGGATGTCAGAATCAGTAATCTTTCTTCCAGCGATTTCTTCCAGATCAGCTTTAACATGGTTGTACTGATCGATACAGAACTGAAGACCAAACTCTTCGAAACGGTTCTGCGGATGAGCTAAGAAGATAACTTTCATCTTGTCGCCCATAGCTACACGGAAGTTCTGGCTCATCGGACGAAGAGTATCACAGATAGTAGGTGTGATAATACCGTCTAACTGATCCATAGTTCCATCCAGCAGCATCTCCAGAGCTAACTGAGCGATGGTGCAGTAGAAAGTAGCGCAGTACTCTTTTGCACGGCTGATGGTCTTAGTGTTGGAACCCCACATACCCATCGGAACGATACCAGCGGCATATACAAGCTCTTCCGGAGCGTAGTAAGGAAGAACACCAACTACTTTTTTGCCCTGAGCTTTATATTCAGCAAGCTGCTGCTTCGGAGTTGCAGCTTTTACCTTAAATTCTTCTAATAATGCGTTAACACTCATGGTTATTTAGCCTCCTTTGCCTGCTTATTTGCTTCCATTGCCTCAACCAGACCCTCTACACGAGTCTCGTACTGAGCAGCATTGAAGTTACGCGGGTCAGCCTGATCGCCGTCGAAACCAGCACACGGGATACCCAGGTCAGCAGTAAAGCGACGCTGCATCTCAGCCATGTAACCACTCCACGGTTTACAGCTTCTGTTGTAGTGAACCAGAACGCCATCTACCTTGTTGTCACGGCAGATGCCTTCACGCCAGTCAACACCCTGCTCGATGCAGACAGAGTTCGGAGCTTTGTAGTAAGCACGAGCCATCTCATCGATGTTGTTGTAAACGAAACCAAATGCCGGAGCATATACAACGGCAGTAACGTTTACACCGTGGGTCTTCAGCGGTTTGAACAGAGCCGGCAGTTTCGGCCAGCACGGAATACCCTCGAACATAACACGGTATTTCTCCGGGAACGGAGTTGTGGTCTCACCCTTCTTAACTGTCTCTTCCAGGTCTTTTGCAAGTAATTCAAAAGCATCACCAGCAGCTACAGTAGCACGTGCAGTTACAACGTCTGCCATGTGGTTGAACAGGTCAAATCCACTGTATGGAGCCGGTTTGTACTGCAGGAAATCACAGACTTTCAGCCAAGCCTTAGCGGTACGGTTAGCGTTTGCACAAGCCTGCTCGAACTTCTTCTCGTCGAACTTCTTGCCTGTCAGCTCTTCCAGCTGTTTGATCGCTTTGTCGAACTGAGCGCGAACGTATTTAACATTCTCATCATGAACTTCTACTGTATTGTTGTACGGGATATCGATCATGATCAGCGGAATGTTACACATACGAGCGATGTTCTCATACCATTTTGTCATACAGTTACAGATGTTGTTGCAGCAAAGAACGAAATCCGGCTGCGGAATACGCATCTGACGAATCGGAGAAATAGCCTCAAGACGTTTCTCTTTTTCCGGACCATCCGGGAGTTTTTCAATCTCAAGCAGGTTGTCCAGCTGCAGATACGGAGTCTGAGTCTTCGGATCCTTCTTCGGTTTTCCGTCTTCACCCATCACTACGTTGCCGTCAGCATCTTTTAATGGTTTACCTGTGCTCGGATCGATGATGTATTCACCAGTCTCCGGATCATACTTACGGGATACACGTACACCAGCTGCATATGCAAGGCTGATACGAGCGTAACCGCAGATATCGTTGTCATATCCAAGATCCTCAGCTGCCTGGCACATCAGCTCACCGTAACGGTTAGCTGCGATACCAGCTGCCTGGTTCTCCGGATACATAACGTGTAAATCAAATGCTGCTGCAAGCTCACACGGGAATTTGGAAGAAGACCATCCAACTAACTCGCCTCTTGCTTTGGCCTCACGCGCCTCTTTGTGTACGTCATCTACGACTTTACGAAGCGCAAGAACACCAGGACTAACTTGTTTTGCCATAATAATTATCCTCCATTCTTAAAAATTAACTTAGTTACTTCTGACGGCTGGCTACCTGATATGCCATCAGGGCTGCGCCAAGCGCGCCGTTATACTGTGTCAGCGGGGATGTACAAATCTTTACGCCAAGCTCAGCCTCAAGCGCATCTACTACGCCCTGGTTCTGAGCCACACCGCCTGTCATAACGACATCCGGCACTACACCGATTCGGTGGGCAAGACCCGTGACACGATGAGCCACTGAACGATGAATACCGGCAATGATATCACATTTATCCGTTCCCATCGACAACTGGCTTATAACCTCACTCTCTGCAAAAACCGTACAGGTGGAACTGATTCCTACCTGCTTCTTGGACATAGCGCCAAGACGGCCTAGATCACTTACCTCAACTTCGAGAACGCGAGCCATAACATCCAGGAATCTTCCGGTTCCGGCTGCACACTTATCGTTCATCTGGAAGTTTGTCATGACACCGTCCTCAACGCGAAGAACCTTCACGTCCTGACCGCCGATGTCAATTACGGTATGAACCTTCGGGAAAAGGAAATAAGCGCCCTTTGCATGACATGACAGCTCACTCATCTGCTTATCGGCAATTCCGTCCATCAGAGATGTACGTCCATAACCGGTAGCCAGTGTGAATGCCATATCTTCTTTCTTGAGGCCTGCATCTTCCAGAACTGCCTCGATGGCACGGCTTGGACCGCTGGTACCTGCTCCAACGTCAATCAGAGACTTACCTACGATCTCCTTGCCATCCTTCAGGATGATACATTTGGAAGCTGTAGAGCCTACGTCGATACCTAAAGTGAAAATTTCGCTCATGATGTATCTTTTTCCTTTCAATACTGACTTTCTATGCCTGATTTTTGTTTCAACGATGTTTTGGCAGATCCGTGCTATCACATCGTCTCCACCCATCATAATACCACAAAATCAACTAAAAGTCGCTGTAAAATCTTGAAAATGTTATAAAATAATTCTTAACAAAACTATTACTTATTACTTATCTGCCTGAGTATACCAATAAATCGAGCAAAGGTTCCAGTTCCTTTGCCCGATTTATCTGCAAGCATCCGGCAAAACGGTTCATTTACAGTCATACAGACAAGCCGCTTCGCCAGAGCCTCACACTATTCACACTATCAATTTGTTACTTATCACTATTTACACTATCACTGTCAGCCGCGTACTTACGCGCCTTCTCTTTTTAAAATGTTATCTTAGCGGCACCTATCACAATGCCGTTTTAATTTGATAATTATTTACCGTAGTTGATGAACTCACGAGTAGATCTCGGAGCCAGCATCTGATGCATCGGGCAGATAGCCTGAGCATTCTGATAATAAGCCTCGGTAAATGCCTGGATGTACGGACGAAGATCGGTCAGATCTACGATCTCATCAACCATACCCTGTTTTGTACAGTATTTCGGACGAGATTTGTCTGTGTACATCTGGATCATAGCGTTCATCTTGTCGATGATCGGCTGAAGCGGCTCGCCAGCTTTTTTAGCTTTAACAAGCTTTCTGGAGTACATAGCGTTTGCAGCGGTCTCACCCGGCATTACGTAGTACTCGCAAGCACCTGTACCGATAGAGAATACGTTGGTGTTGTTGCCCTGCGGACCACCCAGAACGTAGTGAGCAGCAGCACTTGCCTTACGAAGAGTAACCTCCAGAGACGGAAGCTTAGCATTCTCGATAGAGTAGATCAGGGACTGACCTAAACCAAGCAGCTCTGCCTTCTCAGCGTCATCGCCTACATCGATACCTGTGGTATCCTGCAGCCAGATAACCGGTGTCTTATCACGAGCACACAGAGTAACGAACTCGTTCATCTTAATCAGACCCTGACGGTACAGCTTACCACCGATACCTACAGAACCCTGTTTGTACTCCGGATAGTTCATGAGTAAGCCCTGTACGTTAGCGATAACACCAACCAGAAGGCCGTTAACTTTTGCAAGACCAGCAACGATCTCCGGACCGTAGCCTTTCTTGTACTCGAAGAACTCACTGTTATCGAACAGACGGCCGATTACATCGTAGATGTCGTACGGACGTTTCTGGTTCATCGGGATGATGCTGTACAGATCCTCAGCCGGAAGCTGCGGAGCCTTCGGGCTGTCAACACGGAAGAACTCCAGGTTGAAGCACGGAAGGTAGTTGATGTACTTCTTGATTCCCTCGATAACGCCTAAATCATCCTCGTAAACCTCACGGAAGAATCCGGTCTCATCATAGTGGATCGGCACGGAACCCGGAGCCGGAACGTGATGTTTGCTGTTCTCGATCTGAGCGTTAACGATCTGCTCTGCTGCTTCCTCATCGATGTAACCCTTCGGGTTCATACCGGAAAGGATACCAGCGCCACCAACTGCCATGTTCGCATCTTTATGAGCGATCAGGATAGTCGGGGAAATGCTGTGGTAACCACCACCTGCCGGGTTGGTTCCGTAGATACCTACGATAACCGGAACACCAAGCTGGTTTAACTCAGCGTTGCGGAAGAACGGTGTACCACCACCACGACGGTTCGGGTATACTTTGTCCTGGTTCGGGAACTCAACGCCTGAGCAGTTTAACAGGTATACTAACGGCAGATGCAGCATCTTAGCGGTATCTGCAGCACGGAGCAGGTTATCTGCCTGTCCCGGAACCCAAGCACCAGCCATCTTCTTGTTATCAGAAGCGATGATGTAAACCCATTTGCCATTTACACGGCCAAGACCATTCAGAACGTTAGTTGTCTGGAAACGGTTGTCTTCCGGATTGTAAAGGCTGTTTAACGGGCACCATGTACCTGGATCGATCAGGGCGTTGATACGCTGTGTAGCGGAAAGCTGTCCACGTGCGTTTAACTTCTCTTCGGTTGTGATACCTGCATCAAGAGCCTGCTTAATGGACTCATGGATGTCGTTCTCAACAGCCTTCAGTTCCTGCTCGTTTTCCGGATTCGGATTAACCAGAGCTTTACCAACGGTAGGCATATTCTGGAAATATCCTGGCATTGAATACATATTCATGTCTTCTTTTCTCCTTATAAAATAAAAAATAAAAATGGTTATAAATGAATTGCTTGCGGGACAGTTCGTCTCCTGTCCCGCCTGCAATCAGTAACTAATAAATCGACAGAAATGATATCTGTCTTGATTCCCGATGGAAGGCTAATTACTTAGTCTCCTTCGGAACTTTGATGAATGCCTGACCTGGGTCGATCTCTTCACGAATAACGCGGATGATCTCCGGATCCGGACCTTCCATCAGCTGAGCTCTGGAGGTATCGATCTCGAAACCAGTGTTCTCCTGAACCATTTCCGGAGAGGAGAATGGATAGTAGTAAGCCAGGTACATTCTCTTGGTCTCTTCGTCGAATTTCATGATACCAAGATCGGTAACTACCATCTGCGGTCCACGGTTGCCCGGAAGACCTGCTCTCTCACGTCCGC
>OGMW01001018.1_pt1 | contig 26864 bp, 15 predicted proteins | sample 1573281 | NCBI WGS metagenome assembly OGMW01 (sample SAMEA2581907, study PRJEB24529) | metagenome | biome: Human gut stool | place: China | collected 2011 | reverse complement strand
ATTATCATAGCCACTGTTTATATTGCGCCGGACGAGCCAATATGGAAGATTTTATTCGCTTTGCTATCAGCGAAGGATTCACTTCTTATGGTATCTCTTCCCATGCTCCACTGCCATTCTCTACTGCATGGACGATGGAGTGGGACCGGATGGACGATTATCTTTCCGAATTTTCCCGTCTTAAAAAGAAATATGCCGATAAGATAGAGTTGGTCATCGGTCTTGAGATTGATTATCTGAATGAAGAAAGTAATCCATCTTTATCCCGCTTTCAGGAATTGCCTCTTGACTATCGTATTGGTTCTGTACACATGCTGTATTCTCCCGAGGGTAAGATTGTGGATATTGATACTCCGGCAGACCATTTCCGTCAGCTAATCGATCAGCATTTTGAAGGAGATCTTGATTATGTAGTCTGCTTGTATTATAAGAACTTGCTTCGCATGGTAGAATTAGGGGGCTTTGATATTGTCGGTCATGCTGATAAAATGCATTATAATGCCTCCTGCTATCGTCCCGGATTACTGGATGAGTCGTGGTATGATGTGCTGGTTCGTAAATACTTCACGGCGATTGCCGAACGCGGATACATGGTTGAAATCAATACCAAAGCTTATCATGAGTTGGGCACATTCTATCCCAACGAACGCTATTTCTCTTTCCTGAAAGAACTGGGTGTCAGAGTGCAGGTAAATAGTGATGCGCATTATCCGGAACGGATCAATAATTCCCGTGCCGAAGCATTGGAGGCTTTAAAGAAAGCCGGCTATACTTCAGTGGTAGAATGGCATGAGGGAAAATGGGAAGATGTAAAAATCGGTTCTAACTCTCTTATATAAAAACGTGCTTTCCGTTGGGCATCGTTAGCCACTGGGAAAACACGTTTTAGAAATGGTGAGAAACTTAAAAACTTTCTGTATATATATTACTTCAGGTTAGCTCCTTTTCCATCAAGTTCAGAGATTGGCGTGAAATTTCCGCTGCCGAATCCATTGGGATTTGCGAATGGATTTTTTGAATAGCGGGTGATAATGCCACCTTTTTCTCCATCTTGATCTACTTTAGTTGAGGCATTTGTTTTCCATCCATAAGTATTCCATTTCCACTTATTTGCTAAGTCGGGATTCAGACCGTAAACGATATTGCCTGTAACGGATATGGACGGCATAGGATCGATATTTGCTATGATGTAGAAACTGGAACCGCTATTGCTGAATCCGTCTGTTGCATTATCGTCAGAATAGCCGATGTTATTCTTTATATTTACATTCTCCACATTCGTGAGAATCAGGTATGCGGCAGCAAGAGAATTACTGCTGTTGCCGGCATAATTAATGATTGTATTGTTGGAGAAAGAAATACTCTTTGTGATGCCTTTAGCGTTGGAGGTATAGATACTTCCTTGTACCAAAGTTCCTTTCTTATACCAGATATTATTTTCTATAGAGACGTTCGTTACATCTGTGGTTATTAATGGTCCCATACTGAATATTGAACTTTTGTCCGGGAATGTGTTCATTTCAATATAGTTGTTTCTAAAGTATAGGCTGTTTACACCGCCTAATGGTGCATTAGTGCCTGTCAGTGCCAGAATTGGTTTGGCTAGTGCTTGTATGTTGCAATCCTCAATCCATATATTATGTGCATTGCCCGTGCTACTGTAATTACCTAAAGATAAGTTCTCAATAGTGACGTTTTTAAATACGATGGAACTGTTTTGTTGTAAACGTATTCCAGCAGTACCTACAAATTTAATGCTAGGTTTTGCAGCTGCTGATTTGCTGATGAATACCACTTTTTTGCCATTCATTGCCTGATCTCCATCCATAGTGATATTAAGTACATGTTCTCCTGATAGGAAATAGATCGTTGGCTGGGATGGGGCGAGTATTGTTTTTGCCAATGTTTGGTCGGCTTCACTCAAATCTATTTCCTGTGATTCCGGGAAATTCGCACTATTAATTTCAATAGCACTGGTTCCATCTCCGATAGTGAAAAGAGTCTCTCCCTTTTGATAAATACTTAGATAGTCAATAGTTGGTTCAATCGGCTCTCCGGGAATTACTTCTACCTGCAATTTCAGTATCGTACTGAATTTACCGGAATTTGCCAGAATGGAAATATCGGTGCCATTATTGGCAGTAGCACGTGTCGGCGTAGCCAAAGCTTCGGGTGCGGTGACAGTTAAGATGACTTCATTATTAAGCGGTTCGGATAACGTCGCACTACAAACGGCGGGACATGCCATGAGAGCGATATCGTCTACACCATTCAATAAAACTTTAAAGTCCTTACTTTCTTTTGAGTTGAACTTTTGAACTCCTACCACTGATTCCTCAAAAGTACATGAGAACGAACCTACGATGGGCACTGTTATTTTCGTATCATCTTTTAGAACCAGGTTGAATGATTTTCCATCCTCACTAATGCCGGCTGACTGAAAGAAACCGGTGGCTGATGTTCCTTCAGCTTTTACCGGATTACCGTTGGAGTCTTTAACAGTGGTGAATGCTTCGGTGGCTTTATAGCGTATTTCCCAATATCCCGTTTTCTCGTTAATGCGGAATTCCGGAGTCAGTCCGTCTTCTCCCGTAGCTTTTACCGGATTGTTGTTAACCAGTATGCGTTTCGGGGTTTCATTTCCATAACTTACAGTCCAATAACCTTCGTTGTCAATTCCCACTATCGGATAGACTGTTTCTTCCATCTTCTGGACAACTTTTAATACTTTACCATTGCTAAGAGTTATAGTATAAGTGCCATTTGCTTCCTCCACTGTGGTAATGGTGGCGCCATTCTTATAAAGTTCCTGTAGAGCTGTAATGTTTCCATTCAGGTTGTTGACTTGAACTTCCAGTTTGGTCAAGCGCTTTTGTATATCGTGCACTTCATCCCAAAAATCATCAGTCTTGTTGCATCCTGCAAACACAACGGCTAACAGGAACAGAAGAGTCCATAATTTCTTCATAATCATTCTATTTAAAGTTGTTTTTATTTTAATGAGTTAATCCAGGCGGGTACATATCCCAAACGTTTCCGAAGCTGTGCTTCATACAGTGAATAAGGTTCCACGGCAGTGTTGTAGGATTCGTTCAGTTTGACCTCGTTGTTTGCGAAAGTGATTTGACCGGCGGCGGGACCATGGAATCCTACGATGGTTGGAGGTAAGAAACAAGTCCAGTTTCCATCCCACCAAGTGAAGTTGCCTTGGGATATACTGTTTGTATTTGTTGCATTGAAATTCCATAAGGTGAGATCGTCCAGATGATTGGGTAGTTCGGTCTTGGCACCTCCCTGATGTAACTTGATGAACGCTCCGCTGCAACAATCGAACAAAGTAGCCCGCGGCTGTGTGGCGTGTGCTTCGAAGCATGCATCCTCTCCCCAAGTGACGTTCCAGATAACAGTACCTATACTTTGCTTGGATACTCCGCAACCATGAAACTGACCGGCATTATCAAGAAAAGCTCCGGTCGTATTCTCATCTATGGCGATATTTCCTTTGCTGTGATCGTAGACTTTACCGATAAACACTCTGGAAGAGCCTCCCGAACGAATAGCGGAGTGTCCCCGATTACCATTTATCTCAATATCATAAGCCGAAATATTGGCAGATGATGAGATGCTAAGTGCTTCACTTATATTCGTAAAATTGACGCGACGTATCCAAGAGTTTACTAAACGCATCATGCCGATAGGTTTGTAATCATTGTCATCTCCTCCGCTATTGCCATGATGGAGAAATCCGGGTTGTGTATTCCCTGCGAATGTAAGGTCCTCTATACCAATATTCTCGTAATAATTAAATTTACATAGTTCCCATTTCCATTGAGGGTCTACCTCATGCATCAATGGTTCTGTAAATGTGATTTCATTCCCTTTTTTATCGGCTATCTGATGATAGTCATACACTTGTACGCCAGAGTTGTTGAGGTTACTCCATTGCGAATCGGCTGTTTTGTTCCATACATTTCCATCGGCGGTAATTGATGTCAGCTCTTTGGCTACAAGAGATGTACTGGAGTCAATCAATCTTAGGCATACCCATTGTCCAATGCTAAAAGAAATACCATCTGCAACATTAATAACGGATGTTCCTTTGGCGGCAACATCACCAGTCAGTCTGATTGGATTTTGCAGATCTACCGTATGTTTGATATTAATCATTGTAGGAGGAGTAGAATTAGTAGCCGCTACATTACGGTCTGCCATTCTGATAATCGTTTTATCACGTCCGGCTCCTTTGAGTACAAATCCTCCGAAATTTATTTCGATAGGTTTTGAAACTCCATTCTCATCGTCAGCCGAAGTATGCAATACATAATCTCCTTCCGGAAAATAAATGATGGCTTTGGCGTTGGTCTGATTCTTGAATAGCTTGGTGATACTAACTAATGCTTCCCGGTCAGAGGTTTTGCCATCGCCTTTGGCACCATAGTCTTTCACATTATAAACGGTGTAGCCGCTGCTTTTTAGATGAATGGCGGGAGGTGCTTCTGTGCCGTGTTTATAACCTGCGTATGAAAAGTCCAGTAGAATGTTTTCCGGAGAGTGGGTCGCAAAACGGTTCCACGCTAAGGTGGCATTAGCATCAAAACCGGTTGTTAGTAATTTCACGGAGATAGTGACCATGCGCAGATACCCCTGTATGGAAGTATAGACAATTTTGATATGATCTTCTTTCTCGATCGATGTGCTAGCTGGGGCAATAATGGTAAGTTGTTGCTCTTTGAGGTCTACTTGCCAATCAGCCGGTGCAAGGATCGTGACGTCGGCCACTTCATTTTGTTCCACTTCATATATGCGCTTTTCGCCTAAAGGGAATACCTGTTGTGTACTTGTGCCCGCTATTTTTAGGTAGAAGCTTTCCGTACAAGGTATTTTATATACTTGACCATCTGTTAGCGTGACGGTCAGTATTTTCTTTTCAGAGTCGTAAATGACTTCTTCGAATACTCCATCTTTACTTTCTCCGTCGTTTCCTACAGCTGTGCATTCTTTTCCACCCAGAAGACTATACGTGTTGCCTCCATCCGTACTGATTTCCCAAAATCCATTTGAGTTAACTCTTAATAGTGGAGTAACAGCTGCTTTGTCTGCGCTTGCTGTCGTAGCTGGAATCTTGTTTCCCTTTTCGTCTGTCAAGAGATTGAAAGTAGCTCCGTTATCTGTACTGAAAATCCAATATCCCTCTTTATTGATAGAGAGTTGAGGGATGGATAGATTTACTTTAGAAGCCTGTACTACTTCAATAGTAGAACCATCGTTTAGTTCAATCCGATACTTGTCGTCTACATAAGTGAATCCTACAATTATATCTGCTTTCAGTAAAGCCTGTAAGCTTTCGAGAGAAGTGTTAAGACTCTTTGTCGCTGTTTCCAAAGCGACTGTCCGGTCTTTTAGCTGGTCGATTTCTTTACTCAACTCGTCAGTGTCTTGACACGAAAACAAGAAGAGCAAGCAGAAGAAACCTCCCCAAAGGTACTTAATGCTTTTGTTGTTTTTCATACGTTTTTATTTTTGTGGGTAATCTTGCTGGGGGCAAATATATTTGCTTTGAACATGAAACAGGTGCGTGCAGCGTACTTAAGAACATACGTTAAAGTACAAATGGGCATAAATGTACTCTCATTGTATATGAACGGAGGCATCACCTTGGCGTATTTCATTTAATTAAGGTCAAAACCCTCATAAATTAAAAAACATCCTCGTTACAACTATCTGTGACGAGGATGATTTTGTTGAGAGGGGAGTTTGCACATCCTCATTAAATGTGATTCAGATCTGTTGACTGTATCGAAAGGGGGTAGTCTTTATTTTATCGGGATAACCATGTTCCACGACTTGGTCGCATTTTCAAATCCACCGGGGCCATTCATTGTTGCAAAGAAAGCATAAGTAGCTTTTCCGTTTTCGAATAGTAAGAATGGACGTTCCAGCTGTCCTTGCATCTCTACTTTACCATCTTCCCATTCTACGGTACGCGAATAGGCTTTCGGGTCTTTATCCACAGTCCAGCGGATACCATCTTTGGAGTGCGCCATTACGCCTCCGCCTTGCTCTCCTGTGAATTTGGAAACATGATCTTTGAAGATTGCGTGGTATCCTTTGTTGTCTTTCCAAAGGAACGGATCTTCTGCTTCTCCTTGTCCGTTTACCTGGAAGATAGGCTGATCGTTGTTGAGTACTTTGTAAGGTCCCTCTATAGACGGGGCGTATGCCATGCCGAGTGCCATATCCGAAAATTTATTGTCCCCGATGTAAGTTCTTCCTTTGAAAATCATCATTACGGAACCGTCTTCCTGTATGATAGGAGAGGGGTTAGATGTAAGAAAACTATAAAATGTATTAGGTTTCGTCTTCAAGATAGGCTCATCAAAACGCTTCCATGGGCCGTAAGGACTATCAGCAACAGCCAGTCCGATACGCTTGTTTGAACGTCCAATAATGCACCACGGGCTGTCCAAAGTCAGTTGCTCGTAAGTTGGATTGGCAAATGGGTGTGTAGACCCCATATAGATCAGGTAATATTTATTCTGGTATTTCAGGATACGGGGATTATGTGTCGAGCGTCCGTCCCAATACTGTGCTCCGCGAGCGGGTAGGGCGATATCACTGAATTTATAAGGTCCTTCAGGTGTATCAGAAGTAGCGTGAACAATTTCTGAAGCAATCATCCATCCCGGGTGAAAGGGTAGAGATTTTGGAAAACGGGAAACAAACATGTGATACTTCCCATCTTCTCCTTTGACTATCGAACTTCCCCATACCCAGTATCCTTCGGATTCAAATGCCGGTGTACGCGGAGCCTGTCCCAGATGATGAAACAGTTCATTCTTCGACTGGTGTTTCAACTCTACCAGGTTTTCAATCTTCTGCGCAAATACAGTGCTTCCCAATAGTGTGAAGCATAACAAGACGTACAAATGTTTCTTTCTCATGTTTTTCTATTTAATTATAGATTTGCTTTATTATTGCAAATAAAGTCGATTTTAATGAGAATCAAGTGTGTCCTCTGTACATGAATAGTGGCATCTGCGTACAGATTACTCGTTTTCATCCTCCTGTTCTTCTCCGTTCGTTCCTTTTCTGTATGCTTGAGGTATCATGTGATATTTTTCCTTAAAGCATTTGCTGAATTGTCTGGGAGAAGAGAAGCCCAGTCGGTCGGATATTTCGGAGATATTAAACTCCGGGTTTTCTTTGAGCATGATAGCTGCTCGTTTTAACCGTACGGTCAGGATAAAGTCGTATGGAGTCTGTCCCGTGATGGCCTTTAGCTTAGTAAATAATTTGGTACGTGCTATACCCGTTTCACGAGCCAGGACATCTACATTAAATTCAACATCATCCATGTGTTTTTCAATGACCTGCATGGCCTGATCCACCAATTCTTTATCTAATGGGTTGGTTGCCAGTATCTGTGGAACTGCTTGCGGATGCTTGCTGAACTTCTCTTGCAGCATAATACGGTTGTTCACGAGATTGTTGCATCGTGAAAGCAGAATATTAATGTTGAATGGTTTGGTGATATAATCATCTGCTCCCAGACGCAATCCTTCCAGATTGTGTTCGATGGCTGTTCGTGCCGTAAGCAGTACCACCGGGATATGGCATGTATCTATATTATTCTTAACCAGTTTGCAAAGCTCCGTACCGGACATTTCGGGCATGACAACATCACTTAATATGATATTGGGCTGTTCTGTTTGTATCTTTTCCCAGCCATCACGTCCATTAGTGGCTGTATCGACTGTATAAAAGACCTCGAATATCTTTACAAGCATTTCTCGTAGCGAGTCATTATCTTCTACGATCAGAATTTTGGTACTTCTGTCTTGCGCGACAGACTCATTACTCATGACTTCCTGCTCTAGCAAAAGTTGTTGCAAAGCTTCCGAAGAGTGGATGTTCTCTTCAACAGTTTGTTGCGTATCCTCTTGTTGTTTACCAATTTGTTCAGGGTTGAAGTGTTCGTTACCGCTTTTAAGATGTACGCAGAAAGTCGTTCCCTCTCCTTGCTCACTGTACACTTCAATGCTGCCATGATGCAATTCTACAATACCTTTGGTCAAAGACAGACCAATACCGGTTCCGGCATTGGAGGTAGAATCCAGCTGTTCTGTTTGATAGAAGCGGTTGAAAATCTTGTCGATATCCTGTGGAGAAATGCCTGCCCCATTATCGGTTACTTCAATAATCACTTCCCGGTTACCCTTTCGTACGGATACGGAAATTTCTCCTTCCTCTTTCGTATATTTGAAAGCATTGGATAGAAGATTATTCATAACCTTTTGCAATTGTTTGGCATCATACCATACGTTTATCACATCATTTGTTTTCTGGAATTTGAATGTTATTTTCCTTTGTACGGCATATTCTTGAAAGAGCAGAAAATTCTCATAAATAAAGTCGACTATATTATGTTCGCTTACTTTGATTGTCATATATCCCTGTTCCTGTTTACGGAAGTCGAGAAGCTCTGTTATCAGTTCACGTAGTTGCAGACTACTTTTATATACTCCCAGGATTTTGGAGTATACGGTTGGTGCAAATGAACGAACTTGCAGTAACATTTCCATTTGCCCGATGATAAGAGTGAGCGGAGTACGGAACTCATGTGAGATATTGGTAAAGAAACGCAATTTGGCCTGATTGAGCTGTTCGATATCTTCGGTACGTTTCTGTTCATACTTTAATGATTCCTGCAACTTGATACGATTGTTGTAAGTGCGGATCAGAAAATAAAGAATGACACCAATGATAAGCGCGTATAGTAAATAAGCCCACCCGGTCTTATAGAATGGAGGAAGAATGACGATTTCCAACTGATGTGCCGGTATATGCGAATGATTGTTTTTGATACGTACGTTCAGCGTATATTTGCCGGGATTCAGATTCGTATACGTAATCGTATGCTGTCCACGTGTGCTGGTCCATGTATTGGAGAATCCGTCCAGAAAATATTCCAAATGATCCTTATTGGCCGGAATATAATTGGATATGGCATATTCAATACTGAACATGGATTGGTTGGCTTTGAGTGTCAGTCTGGAAATGTACCCTATATCCTCTTTCAGTATATGGCTTTGATCTCCTGCATTCACTTCCTGGCCGTTTACTAAAAGGCGGAACGGTGATATGGTATAGTTTCCGGGCGCATAATCAATATCTTTTTCTTTGAAAGAAACCATTCCGTCCGTACCTCCTATAAAGATCTCCCCTTGGCGGGTTTTATACAAAGAACGTTCGTTGGGTGCGGATAGTGGTACACCGTTTTCTTGATTATAATTCGAGAATTTCCGGGCTGGGTAATCCATGATTGAAAAACCTATATCTGTGGTGAACAGTAATTTATCCGGAGATAACTCACATACATCATACACACAGTTACTTGCCAATTCATTGTTTTCTTCATCAAAGTTGATGAAATCATCCGTTTCATAGCGGTAGAGATCGATTCCATTATCATTGCTGCATATCCACAAGCGGTGACGGCTATCTTCATAGATTCGGTTGATGCTGTTGCTGCTGATACTGTACTCCAAGGCATGGTTATGCTTGTAATTGGTCATTTTGCGAGTGTCCGGCTGGTAAGTGAATATTCCTTCGCCTCCTCCGTATATCCACAGCGTGTTGCGGTGATCGACGAAGAGACCTCCGGCGTATGTAACCCTGTCCGGTTCATTCTGAAACAGACGCTCCACTTTTTCTGTTTCGGGATTGAACATACACACTCCCGTATTGGTTGCAATGAGCAACTGGTCTTTATAAGGAACAATATCTCTGATAATATTAGACGGGAGCGAATTCTTATCTCCCTCTTTATATTTGTATTGCGTGAATCGTTTGGTTTTCAAATCCATTTTATTCAGCCCTCCCATGTGTGTGCCTATCCATATCACTTCACGACGGGTGTCGTAATAGAGCGATTTTATATTATTGTGCGAAAGACTATTGGCATTGTTATCATGTTTATACCATTCGAATTGACGGCTTGCTAAATTGTATTTGTTCAGACCTCCGCCCTCGGTCCCTATCCACAAGTTGTTCTGACTATCTTCTATGATACATCCAACGATAGGAGAACTCAATCCCTCGTTTACCATGTCCGATGCTTGATACTGATGGTAAATCTGGCTTTCCGTATTGAAATAGTTAACTCCTCCAAAATAAGTTCCTGCCCATACTGTTCCCTGGTGGTCGCACAGTAGACTCCAGATAGAGGAATGACTAAGTCCCCTGTCATGTTTCAAATAATAGGTGAATGTCCGGGTAGACGGATGATACCTGTTCAATCCGTCGAAAGTTCCTATCCATATATTCCCTTGTTTGTCTTCAGTGCAGCAACGGATAAAATTAGAACTGATACTTGCAGGGTCATTCTCTTGATGGCGGAAGTTGTGGATGGTGGTTCCGTTCATCGTGAACAGTCCATGCTCCCAACTACCTATCCAGTATTGTCCCGATGAATCCTGAAAAATAGTAGAGATATTCCCTTTGCGAATGAGATGCGATAACCGATAGTCATTATCCAGACTGAATAAACCTTGATTCTCGGTACCGATGAGTATACGATCTTCGCTGATATGAAGAGAAGTGATTTGAGTCTGTTTTTGGGGTAACTCGTAGTATACATTGAATTGTTTTCCATCATATTTATAGATACAGTTGTTGTAAGCTGTATACAATTGTTTGTGGAAAAACATGGCTCGTATCTCTTTCTGTATCAGTGTGGTGAATTTATTCAGTCGGATATTAAAAGCAGATATTCCTTTAGGGGTCATGAAGTAAATCTCTCCGTTTCCATAACCGGTTATCTGCCTGATATTGTTATAAATCAGACTGTTCGGATTGTTTTTTTGAGATTTGTATATTTTGAATTCATGTCCGTTGTATAAATTGGCCCCATTTCGCGTACCAATCCAGATAAATCCCCGTTCATCCTGATACATGGCCATTACCGCATTATGAGAAAGTCCGTTATCGGTTGTGAGATGTCTGAAAGAGATATCTTGCGCCTGTCCTTTGATAATGTGGATAAGCAGAAAACAAATGAGACATAGCTGTTTCTTGATAATCATAGATATTAGAATTCTAGAATTTGCTATGCAAATATACGCTCTTTTCGTGGATATGCAACTGCTATATGAGTACATAAAATGTGTGCTATGCGTACATTTGGAGTTTACGGAATAAATGTACGTACAGAGTATGATTCTTGTATGTACAACTAACGGCTCTTTTTTCTGAATGCCTACATTTGCATCATCATTCATTTAAATCTTTAACAGTGTATGAAAAGCATAATCTGTACTTTGGCGGGAATTTCCGTCTTTATGATGGCCGGATGCAATTTGAACAAGACTGCAACGGAAGATATTATAGCTGAAAATATAACGCATGCTGTCTCCCAATATTCTTTGATGACCAACCAGATAGAAGCAAGTGGCAGTATCCTGAATCCGAGAACTTTGGATGAAAAGAAGCAAGTGGTTTATGTTCCTTATGATGATTGGACCAGTGGATTTTTTCCGGGTAGTATGTGGTATATGTATCAACTGACGGGAGATGAAAAGTGGGAGAAACTGGCAGTGAAATATACGGAAGCACTGGATTCTGTGCAGTACCTCACCTGGCATCATGATGTAGGGTTCATGGTGGGATGTAGTTATCTGAACGGGATACGTATGGGACATAAAGATTATGCGTCGGTTGTGTTGCAAACAGCCCGTTCGCTTTCTACCCGTTTCCGTCCGGAAGCCGGAATTATCCAGTCCTGGGATGCAGATAGAGGCTGGCAGGCACAACGGGGATGGAAGTGTCCGGTGATTATTGATAATATGATGAATCTTGAGCTTCTTTTCGAGGCTACCCGTTTGTCGGGCGATTCCACCTATTATAATATAGCAGTCAGCCATGCCGATCAGACGCTTAAAAATCATTTCCGTTCCGATGGCAGTTGTTATCATGTAGTAGACTATGATCCGGAAACGGGTGCTGTACGCAGCAGACAAACTGCGCAGGGATATGCCGACGAATCTGCATGGGCGAGGGGACAGGCTTGGGCTATTTATGGTTACACGGTTTGCTACCGCTATACCCGTAAGCCTGAATACTGGGAGCAGGCTTGCAAAATATATGATTTCATATTTACGAGTAAGCATTTGCCATCAGACTTAATTCCTTATTGGGATTATGATGCCTTGAATATCCCTAATGAACCGCGGGATGTTTCGGCCGCCGCCGTTACCGCTTCAGCTCTTTATGAGTTGAGCTTGTATTTGCCCAATCCGCGTTACAAGAAAACGGCCGACAAGATACTTGCAGCATTGAGCACTTCCGATTATCGGGCCAAAGTGGGAAAGAATGGAAATTTTATTTTGATGCATTCAGTAGGCAGTATCCCTCATCATGCAGAGATAGATGTTCCGTTAAATTATGCGGATTATTATTTTCTGGAAGCCTTGAGTCGTAAGCGGGAGATGGAAAAGCAGACTGCTCATGAAAAAGTACAATAAATCAATAATAGATTAATAACCAATTTAAATTATATTATGAAGAATCGACAAATCACAAGACGCATCTGTCTATTGCTGTTGATGTTTTGTTCTTTCACCGTTGCTTTTGCGCAGATTGCAATCAGCGGAAAGGTGATGGATGAATCGAAAGAGCCCATTATAGGGGCAAATGTTAAAGTGAAAGGAGGAACAACCGGAACCATCACTGACATGGATGGTCAGTTCAAGCTTGCTGTTCCTAAACAGTCTACCGTATTAGTTATTTCGTTTATAGGTTATGCAACCCAAGAAGTGACGGTAGGAACTCAAAGGGTATTGAACGTGACATTGAAAGAAGATGGTGTCGCGTTGGATGAGGTTGTTGCCGTAGGCTATGCAACAGTGAAGAAAAGTGACTTGACGGGATCTGTGGCAAAGGTGGATATGGGCGACTTGACAAAAACTCAAGTACTTTCCATCGATCAGGCATTAGGAGGACGTGTGGCCGGTGTGCAGGTCGTTTCCTCCGATGGACAACCCGGCGCAGAGGCTAATATTGTAATTCGTGGTAGTAATACGATTTCGGATTCCGGTGATGGTGCACCTTTGTATGTGATTGACGGTTTCGCAACCGAAGATGGAAATCTGGCTTCGTTGAATCCCAATGATATTGAATCTGTTGATGTCTTGAAAGATGCTTCAGCTACGGCAATTTATGGAGCGCGTGGAGCAAACGGAGTGATTATCGTAACAACGAAACGTGGTTCGGAAAGCTCTCCGAAAGTAACATACGACGGATATGTGACTTATCAACTGAAACCTCAAAGCATGGATTTACTTCAGGGAAGAGATTTTGTGACCATGCAGGAAGAAGTGCTGTCTGCTTCTGAAATGAATAAAACATATTATAGTTATGATGAAGCGTTGGGGCGCAACCGTATCTTGAGCGATTATGATAAAGTACCCTCATACAACTGGCAAGATCAGGTTTTTCGTAATGCACCCATGACAAGCCATCACATTTCGTTGACGGGAGGTACTAAAAATACAAAATATAGTTCCAGTCTGTCTTATTACAATCAGCAGGGTATTATCATTAATTCTTCCTATGAGAGTTTAAAGGCACGTCTGACGTTAGACCAGCAGATCACTAAGAAAGTGAAATTTGGCGGAAGCTTGAATTTTGCTAACAATATATCTAAGGGTACAGCACCATCGCAGGGATCTGATGCCGGTGGCACACAGTATTTTCTGTATCAGGTACTGGCTTACCGGCCCGTATTTTATGCCGATTCCGAAGAGTCGGAAGACGCTTTGCTGGCAGAGAATCCCAACTATCCGTATAATCCTCTGAAAACCATTGAGAATATGTATCAAAAGACACGTAGTCGTCAGTTGAATCTGAATGCCTATCTGTCATGGGATATTCTGAAAAATCTGGCATTTAAAGCAACTTTTGCATATACTTGGCGTCAGGATCGGAGTGAAGCATTTAATAACGCTGACACCTATTGGGGAGATCCGCGCTATTCTGCCAAACATTCAAATGGTAATTTTAGTTTTAAAGAGTGGGATGGGTGGTCTAATGAATATACATTGACTTATCGAAAGAATGTCAAGAATCATAATATCACTGCTATGCTCGGAGCCTCCATGAACAGTAAGACAATCTCTACATTGGGTGCCAGTTCGACGATGGTTCCATGGGATGGACTTGGGTTCTGGGGTATTTCAAATGGAACCCCTAACACGCTTACTTCCACTAACTTTGAAGACCGTATGATGTCTTATTTCGCTCGTCTCAACTATGACTGGAAGTCTCGCTACCTGATGACCGCGACGATGCGTTCGGATGGAAGTTCCCGTTTCCCTTATCATAAATGGGGATATTTCCCGTCAGCCTCTTTCGGATGGCGTATTTCGGAAGAAGCCTTTATGAAAGGAAGTCACAAGTGGCTGTCGAATTTAAAGTTCAGAGTAGGCTGGGGAACGACCGGTAATAATAATACGAAGAATTTTTATCCATCTCAATTACTTTATTCAGGCGACCAGAATTATGCGTTTAATAACTCGATAGATAACCCGGCAATCTATATTTCGCAGATGCCGAACAAGGATTTGAAATGGGAAACAACCTATCAGACAAATATTGGATTGGACTTTGGAATATTCAATAATCGCATTAATGGTGTGGTTGATATTTACGATAAGCATACGAAAGATTTGTTGTTGTATGCGGAAGTTCCATTGTCTATCGGTTTTGACAAAATACAGCAGAACATAGGCAGTGTACGCAATCGCGGATTGGAAATATCAATCAATACGGTCAATTTCGTAGGTGGAAAGGGACGTTTCAAATGGACGACCAACTTTAATATTTCTTTCAACAGAAATGAAATTTAAATACAACAATAATTAGAAATGAAATTACCGGACTGTCGGGAGATCAGGATTATCAGGTTTCCGGTTTGGATTCTCCGAAATTGACCAATCTCTATATTGCCCGTATTGGTCATCCGTTGTCGGAAATGTTCGGATATGTATATGATGGCGTTTATCAATATGAAGATTTCAATGAAGTGTCTCCCAATGTATTTGTCTTGAAAGACGGAATACCTAACAATACGAAGGAACGTAATACCATTCAGCCGGGTGATATGAAACTGAAGGATGTCAATGGCGACGGAAAGGTGACGCCGGAAGATATGACAGTGATTGGTCATGGTTTGCCGATCCACACCGGTGGTTTCACGAATAACTTTGAATACAAAGGTTTTGATTTGAGCGTATTCTTTCAATGGTCTTATGGCAATGATGTAATCAACTATAATCGTGCCAAACTGGAGAACATGAACGGTGTCCGCCACACCAATATGCTTGCTTCTGCAAAAGATCACTGGACACCTCGTGTAGACAATGGCGATGGAACTTATACTGACGGAAATTATACGAATTATTTATGGAGAGTGGATGGAGGACTGTCTGACATCAATACCAGTCGTGTTGTGGAAGATGCTTCTTTCTTGCGATTGAAGAATGTACAGTTGGGTTATAATTTCCCAGTGAAACTCATTCGCAAGTTTAAAATGAGCTCTTTACGGTTGTATCTAAGCGCACAGAATTTGTGGACATGGACCAAGTATACCGGATATGACCCGGAAGTGTCGACCCGAAATTCGGCAATGACTCGTGGATTTGATTATTCGGCTTATCCGAGAACGACTTCTTTTACATTCGGTGTGAAGTTGGGTTTATAGTTTAACAGGTATAAAAACGGAATATGATGAAAAAAATAGTATATATAATAGGAGTAGTATTTGTGTTATCCTCTTGTAGCTTTCTGGATACAGAGGTATACGGCAATCTGGATGAAAAGAACCTGTATCATGATGAGACTAGTTGCATGGCGGGTTTGGCAGGAGTTTATGACCGCTTGGGAACAGATGGTGTTTATGGATTGAACCTGTGGGGAGAATTGGATGCCGGTACAGACCTTACCGTATATCGTGCTGATTACAACAAAAGTAAGGCTTTGCCCTCACTCAATAATTATAATAACACGGATACCTATTTGCAACTTACGTGGCAGAATTTGTATGAGGGCATTAACCGTGCCAATGATTACATTGCTTCCATTACCGAACGTACGGATTCAGATTGTGGCGGTGCGCAAAAGAAAACGATGTTTCTGGCAGAAGCCAAAGCATTACGGGCATTATTCTACCTGAATCTGGTTGCTTATTGGGGAGAGGTTCCTCTGCGGTTGGAAGTGGTTCGTGACTTGGCACAGCAGCAGTTGAAGAAGTCTTCCCAGCCGGAAATCTATAAACAAATTATTAAAGACCTTGAGGAAGCGGAAGCGGGTTGTCTTCCGGCCGATGAACTGAATGCACCGGGACGTATTGCAAAAACCACCGTGCAAGCCTTACTGGCACGTGCATATATGTGGCAGTCCGGCTATCCGGTTGAGGCCGATACTTGGGAGGATGCTCTTATCTGGGCACGTAAAGTGAGAGATAGCGGTCTGCATACTCTGTATAAAACGACAGAGGATGGGGTGAATGGGTATCGTGCTCTATTTATTAATATGTGTTCCAATAAGTATGACCTGACTTACCGTGAAAGTATGTTCGAGGTAGAGTTTTATGGTAACGGTCTGGATAAGACTAATGAAAGTGGCAAGGTAGGACTTTATATGGGAATCAGCCAACAAACGACTACCGATCCTGATGTGCCCAGAGCATACGCCTGGTATCATGGTACTAAATTATTCTTTAAGATGTTTGACGACACGGATGCCCGTAAATGGTGGAATTTTGCGGATTATAAATATGTGACGACAGACGGCAAGGTGAAAAAAGTGATGTTGACAGACGCTGATAAAGCCAAGTATGAGGATGGTGATCCGGGAAAATGGAGAGCCGAATACGATCCGGTTCGTCCGTGGTCTCTGAATAGTTCATCAATCAACTTTCCTGTGATGCGTTATTCGGATGTATTACTGATGATAGCCGAGTGCGCTAATGAAGTGTCCGGTTCGCCGACAAAAGAAGCGGTAGATGCAATCAATCAGGTACGTAAAAGAGCCGGAATATCAGAAATCGGTTTGACCGACTGTACACAAAGCTCTTTCCGCGATTCCATCAAAGTAGAACGTACACGGGAGTTATGCTTTGAAGTGCCTCGTCACATGGAGCTTCGCCGTTGGGGAAAACAGTACTTTTTCGACCGTATCAATTTGTTGAAGGATCAGTCTATGGATAGTAAAAATAAGAAAATAGGATATGATTTGACAAATGTGAAAGCACTGCCTGCCGTCAATCTCGCTGAAAAGCATATCTATTATCCGATACCGCAGGCTGAACTGAACACGAATCCCACTTGCGGACAAAATGTGAATTGGTAATCTTAACTTTTAATGTAACGAAATTATGAAGAAGATATATTTTTATTCTCTCCTGATGATGACAGGTGCATGGCTTTCATCCTGTGATGCCGATGGAGTAGATAGTGTTGATTTTGGTGTGACTTTATCCAATGATGCACAAGAAATCTTTGTTGGCGATCCTGTCATCTTTGATTTTAGTGGAAATCCGGATTATATTATTTTTTATTCCGGTGAGGATGGCAGTAAGTATGCTAATAAAGACCGTTTGCGGGTAGAGGTGGAATCGGCAGAATTGTCTTATGGAATATTGCAGCAGTATACGAGAGTGCCGCATCGTAATAAAGAGACCATGTCTATTTTTATCTCGGAGAGTTTTAACGGAGACTATACAACGATCCGTCAGGAAGACTGGCAATGTCTGTCCGGAGCAAATGGAGTGTTACATCTGAAAGTTCCACTTTGTGCAGATGCTAGTGGTAAGGAAACGGTTTCTGACGGAATGGATCTCACAGCTTATAAAGATAAGAAATTTTATCTGGCTTTCCGTTATAATGCCGCTGCAGCGTCAGATATAGATACGTATCCCCGTGTAGATGTCACCTCTTTGGTGGTATCTAAGAAGCTAGTGGATGGTTCCACTGCTACCATGAATGACCCGAAAGACCAGTTTGGTTTCAGTTATGCTTTTGAGTCAATAACGAAAAAGACAAATTTTAGTGCCAGTAATACTACGTTGTTATTTCAGCCTACGGCAGATAACTTAAAGTCGGATGTGGATGTATGGGCTATTAGTCAGGCGATAGATTTGGCTGCGGTATCTCCGGATATGGGCACTCCAATCAAGTCATTGAATATGAAAACACAGTCTTATACGTATACTTATAGCGAACCGGGTGAATATACGGTAACCTTTGTAGGCTCCAATGCAAATGCCTGGAATTCAAAGAGTGTAGTGAAAGAATTTAAAATAGTAGTGAAAGAAAATCCCGCAAGTTAATCAATAAATAGAGGATTAGTGATGAAAAAGAAATATATACATACGATTGTCATTCTTTGGATAGCAGCTTTGGCTGCCCAGGCACAGACTCAAAATGCGGAACGTCAATTATCATTCGATAATTTGTACCGGTATTCTAAGGATGCGCAACAGGTAAAAGATGATAAGAAAGAAAAGTCGATCAAGACTTTTCGGAATCAGTATGCCACGGTTCCCTATCGGGCGTATGATTTAACGAAGATAAAAACCTCCATACCGGAGATTCTTGCCTATCTGAATGAGGATGGTACATTTACAGATTGGGCAAACAGGGAAAAAAAGGTGATTGAGGGGAAAGATACACAAGAGATGGGGCTGTTTATTACGGATGCAATGAATCGCCTTTGGAAACTTTCGGAGGAGTTCCGTAACGACCGGATGGGAGTTTCATTAGATAAAGATGTGTTTCGCAAACTCCAGAAGTCTGTACTTTATTATGGCAATCTTGAAGTGAGTCGCAGTAATAAAGTGAACCGTTTTCATGCTTCCTGCTTTGCTATTCCCACAGCGGCTGTGAATATATACTATTGTTTCCTGAAACAAATGGATGCTGTAGAGAATGGGAAAACGAAAGATCAATTATTGGTGGATATGTGTGAAATGTTGAAAACATTGGCACTTCAGTCGTGGACACAACCTTTGCGGAATGACGAGACAGATAAGAATGTGGTACAGATAGAACGTTTTCGTAATCACGTGTGGTGGGTAGGAGGCAATGCATTGGCGTATCGTCCGTTGTTGCCGGTAGCCATGATGTATAGATCCATTCCTATGGTTGACTTGTTGGTGCAGGTAGCGCAGGGTGGGATCAGTTATACTTCCCAGAATACATATAATACAGCTTTCTGGACAGAAGGTTGCACGGCGGACGGTGCAGGCTGGGGACACGGAATGCAATGTCTTGTTTGGGGGTATCCTATTGATGGAGGCATTAATGCATTAACTATTTTGGGTGCATTGAAAAGTTCTCCGTGGGATAAGAAGTTGACGGATGACAATATAGAAACATTGCTTAATTTTATCCGGGGAAGTAACTGGTATTACTACAAAGGAAATATAACTCCTTACGTTGATCGTTTTACATCTCGTTACACTCCGGCTAAAGTGGATATTCGTACTCTTGCCATCGTAGATAAATTGCTTAAAGACTGGGCTGATTCTTTCACTCCTGCACAAAAAGATGAACTTCGCAGTTTTCAGCGTGATGCTCGCAAACAATTAATCAGCATGAATGGCTATTCTGCCGGAATGTACAACGGTACGCGTTGGTTTTTTAATAATGATGACCTGATAAAGAAAAATGACCGTTATCATCTGATTGTTAATATGGCTTCCGTGCGTTGTGACGGATTGGAAAGTGCCGTAGCGGCTGCCGATGAGTATAACTTTTATCCTACGGATGGCATGACTTTATTTCAGAAAAATGGAAATGAATATCGTGAGGTCATTGGAGCATGGGATATAACCATGACTCCCGGAGTAACTGCCCGTGAAGGGGCGGAGAAATTAACTCCCGTTACCAACTGGAGAGGATATTGCAGTAAGCATAATTATGCAGCTGCTTCGACAAATGGCGGTGAGAATGCTGTTGCCGGATATATCTTTGAAAAAATGGATGCTAACGATAAGATTGAGTCTGAAAAGAAAAAGAATACTCCCCTTAAAAATGAAGTTCTGTATGGAGTGAAAGCGTACAAGTCTTATTTTATGCTGGGAGACTACATGGTAGCTTTGGGAGCCGGAATAACGAATTTGACTCCACAGATGGAGGGAGCTGTCCGGACTACCATTGACCAGCCTAAGAAAGAATCGGAAGTTGTTGTCTGGAGCAATGGAAAAACATTGCCGGTAGGGAATGGCGTGCAGGATTTCCCTAAAGACGATACCTCTTTCTGGGTAGTGCAGAAAGGAAAATTTGCCTATAGCATATTGCCGCAGTATACTCAAAAAGCGTCTTTCGTATGTGAGACACTGAAGACGGATTGGGTTAAACGTAATTCAGCCAATAAAAGTATAAAGGATCTTCCGTCGCAAGTCGATGTACTTCGTTTATGGATTGACCATACACAAAAACCGGTGAATGATACCTATGGGTATGTCGTGTATGCAGGTGAAGGAATGCCGGAAATGGAATTACCTTTCGAAGTATTGCGTAATGATACATTGGTACAGGCTGTCAAGTCGAAAGACAGTAAGGTGATTGAAGCTGTTTTCTATCAATCGGGAGTCGTATTGGATAAGGGAGGTGTAAAATTGGAAGTTTCTGCTCCGTGTACAGTATTGATTGAAGATGTGAATGGAAAAACAACGGTTTCAGTGACAGATGCTGCCATGAATGCAGAATTGAAAGAGATTGTGCTTCAGTGGAATGGTAAACGCATTCCGGTGGCAATGCCACAGGGTGCATTCTGTGGTAAACCTGCAAGTATTACGCTATGAATAGATTTATAATGATTAATAGTAAAATGAGATACAATATGAAAAACAATCTGTTTTATTCGATTCTAGTGATATTGTCGGCTGGCATCTTTTCGGGGTGTAGCGATGACGAGAAAGCGGAAACGATCATAACTCCCGCAGTCATACAGGGCACAGTGTATACATTTGATGTAGATGAGTCTGGTGTACAATGGGAAAATAATCAGATGATCGGCGTTTCTATGCTGAAAGCCAATTCAACGGAGATCATCATGCCCTATCATAATATAAAGCATAAAGCCACTGTTTATCCTGTTGGATATTTTTCTCCTGTTTCCACAGATGAAGTACTGTATTATCCTGAAGATGGAAGTAAAGTCGATATAGTGGCTTACTACCCGTATAAAGATAATCTAAAGGATGACTTATACCCTTTGAATATTGCGGATCAGACAGTAGCGGATAATTTCAGCTTTGTGTATGCCAATAATAGTAAAGGATTGAATAGGGATAATAAGAAAACAATGATGGAACTTCGTCCGGTAGTTGCAGAGTTGAATGTAGAGTTGGAAGCCGGAGATGGAGTAAAGGATGAATATTTGGCAAACGCTACTATCAAGTTGACGGGGCTGCCTACCAAAGCAAATTTTAATCTGTTGACAGGAAGTATTCAGGATATAACAAATGTGCAGGACATCCTGCTTTCTGCGTATGAGGAAAGTGAGGGGAATGGAGCCTCCGGACGTATCTTACCGTTGACAGCCACTAATGGATATTACGTCGAAATTGTTCTTCCCGGAATGGGAGGACGAACAGAAAAGATCAGTTTGGCGAGCTGGTTATCGGAGATTAAGAGTGGAATTCGTTATATAGGAGTGGCCAAAGTCAGCTTGGATAAGATTGAATTCATCAGTATGGATGAAGAGCCTATTAAGGATTGGGAAGAAGATGACAATGTGATTCAAGGAAATGGCAACAGTTTCTTGGTAAGACCAATCTCCGGTTTGTTATTGGGTGATTTGAAAGCTTCTGCCGGGAATAATCCGTTTGCTGCTAATAGTGGCATTCCTATGGATAGTTGGTTCAAAACGGTAAATGCTACATCTGTATGGTGGAATTCGACGATACAATTAGATGAACAATTGAATCATAATGTGTTATATCTGTCTCACACCGGAGGTACAGCCGGATGGTATCAGTCTTTTGTTGGGTATCGAATGAGTAAGGCGGAGTTAGGCGAGTATATTCTGAAGTTCAGAGTAAAAGGAACCGGAAAAATCAATTGCTTTGTGAGAACATCAACAAGCAAATGTCCATTATTGACTGTACTTGTAGGCGGTAAATATCCTACTTACAAGGAAGTAACTGCAACATCGGAGTACGTGGAATATTCCGTCACTTATAATTTTGCGAGAATGGGAACAAGCGGAAGAGCTTCTTATGCTGCTGACGCCACCGATGCTTCTGTAGCCGATTATGATGATTTCTATATTGGTTTCTATCCGACGGCTACCAATTCGAATTTCTATTTGGATCATGTATCTTTGACAAAGGTAAAAGAGAATTAAACAGCGAATAATATGAAAAGATTTAATATACTATTAGTAATGTCTGCACTTATAGGGAGTTTTACTTCTTGTAGTCAGGATGCAGAGAATGAATTCATTCCATCTGCTCAGGTAGTCAACTTCGATGTGAATATATCAAAGACGCGAACCGTTACAGAAGGTAAAGTCACTTCTTTCGTAGAGGATGATCAGATAGGAGTTTTTGGCGTAAAACGCGGAGCTTCAGAGGTGTTGAACCAGAATGTGATGTATGCTTACAGTGGCAATGGAAAATGGCTCGCGGATAAATCAATCACTTATCCATTGGATAATTCGCCCATCAATTTTTATGCTTATTATCCTTATGGAGATCATCCGACCACAAATTTTGATTTTACGGTTTTGTCCGATCAGTCAAAGGATAATGGTTACGAACAGAGTGATTTGTTAGTAGCTAAGAATGAAAAGGCTCTTCCGGGAGAGGGAGCTGTCAGTTTGCAGTTTGGACATATGATGGCGCGGATTGAAGTAAAACCAGTTTTACCGGATGGTGTTACGTTGACTTCGGTTGCTTTGCTTAATGTGCTGACTGGTTCATCTGTAGATTTAATCAACCAGACCGTAACGACTAAAACCGATGCATCTGCGTCATTATCTACTATCACATTAATGAAAGCGGGAGATGTGTATCGGGGAGTTCTTCCTGAACAGGCTTTGACCGGTAGAATTTTTGAATTTGTGGGAGTAAATGCAGCCGGACAAAAGATTATGTTTGATTATACATTGGAGAATGCTACTACTCTGACGACAAATAAGATAACTCCATTTGAAATTAGCTTGCAATATTAGTTCTTAGAGTAGATAAGAGACAAAACTGAAATGAATCCTAAAAGCCAAGCAATCCACTTTTAGGATTCATTTCTATCGGTATGTCAGCAGGATGATACATTTATCTTTGTTTGTTGAACGATATTATCAATGATATTTCCAAGCTTTATTTTCGCATCCTTATCTACTTTATCTAATAAATAAGAATAGATAACTTTAGATTGGATCATTGTGTTGACATATTCAATATTAATTTCGGAGACTTCAGACTTATCATTGGGTCTTTCAACAAATGATTTCAACTGATTGATAGTTTCCGGGACAGTAACTTCTGACAGTATTTCCCAATCACACATACTCATGGTTTGTTTTATATCTTTCTCAAGAGCATTAACCGTCTTTTTGAGTTGCTTGATATTTTCTTCATCGCGGTTTATGGGACGATTAAATTCAGCAATGAGTGCATTGATTTGATCGGTTAAAGGAATGTCGTATTGGTCTTTAAACTCTTTTACAAAGAAAATAGCATTATACAAAGAATTAACTTTTTCTTTTAGTGAAACATCGTCCATTACGCGGTATGATACATACTTATAAATATCATAGTCTATTTGTTTTATTTTCTCGAATAAGGAAAGTATATATGTCCGGTGCTTATCCATGGGAAGTTTGTCAATGGAGCATTTTTCTCCAAGGTAAGAAATGCTCTCTATTTCCAATTCCTTGTTGTAAACACTGCATAGCGTATTCCAATCGTTTGTGGCTATTGAGTATTCTTTTATTATCTCACTATTGGATGGAGAAAATGGATTTTCTGTTTCCTCGATGGTAACCAGACTTCTGTCAAATGTAGCTATATCCCTTTGCAGAAAGGTCTGATATTCTTCGGGGATTGTGTTTTTGCGATAATACTCCTTATACCATTGCGTAAAGTCCTCGTTGGAGATTGTTTTCGTTTCATCTTCCGGTGTTTGTGTGTTTTCTGCAATTTGTGCTTCTATGATTTGAGATATTTCTTCTTTATACGTGTCAGGTAATAAAGTCCAGGAAGATGATAAGTCATTCTCGGATATTTCTCCGCTCTGTATCGGTAAATGTGATATTCTGCTGCTTAATGATGGGTGGGTATCCCACACATTTTCAACAACAATTCTCGATTCCGGAAATTGTGATGGAATATCTTTGTTCATTAAGCTTTGAGAGCGGAGGGATATTTGATTTTTATAGGTAATGAAATCTGTGACAATCTGATGCGATTCAAAAATGTTACTGACTTTCTTTTTCTCTTCGGAAAGGTCAGTCAGCCCGTTTCGAGTGATTTCAAAAGTAGTTCCCAAAACCTCGATTTTTCGTAATGCGGATGCAAAAACCTGGTTGCCTACATAGCTGCATGCGATGGCATCTGCGTCATATTCCATTTGACGGGACAAACGGAAATAGGAACGGTTGACTACTTTGTACATATTCTGTAGAATCTTTCTCACTAGATTGGTGAACCGTCTGGTTAACATACCAAAGATGGCAAGAAGCTGAACCGGTAGCATACACCATTTATCTACCCATTGATCCCACTTGTCTTCTTGAAAAGCAAGATTGTATAAAACGGTATTCGTAATATAAACGCTGGAACCTATTTTCATACTTTTCTGTGAGAAATGTCCGAATTCATGAGCCAGTATGCCTTTCAGTTCCGAAGTATTGGTGGAAGTGAATAATCCCAAGCCAATCTCCAGATTCTTTTTTACAGGGAAAAAGATGCTCCAGAAGCTTGTGTCGTAAAAGACACATGCATTGACGTCCGGCGATAAATATACCTTTTTAGGCATCGGACATTGGGTTGCAGAAGCTACTTCGCGAATGGCATTGAACAATGCAGGGCACTCTGTTTCAGTAACGAGTCTTCTATTTGCATTGACATTCTGGGTTTTGGAGAATATGAACTTAACCAGATAAATACCGAACATGACAGAAAAACCGATTCCGCCTATCATTACTCCTATCAATATCAAGATCAGTCTGATACTGGATATGGCTGTAAGATGCAGAAATCCCCAGACGGCAAACCGGTAAGCTATCCATAACAGGAATACTCCCAATGCAATGAGTCCGATGTATACTAAGATAAATAAAGCTATTCTGAAAAGAACACTAATAGAATGTTTGCGGATGACGTCTTCAGATTCCATGATATTAGATATGAGATTGTTTTGATATACAAAAGTATCATTTAGTTTTCATATCTTCTATTATAAATGGTCGTTTTATTTGGTAAACTTTATTTTATATGGATATACCTGTATAAAAAGCACTTTCTTAATAAGCGGATGAACTGTTTTGCTTATCAGGAAAGTGCTTTCTTTGAGAAATTAATAGAGAGTGCTATTCTGTCCGTTTGCAGGCATTAGCCTGGAAAAACTCATTCAACGTATCTTCACAGTTGCCATGAAGCATGATATGATGATTTCCTAGCGGGTTTTTCAGAAAATATTCGGCCGGTGTATTCATACGGATGCGTACTTGTGTACGGCACATATTGATATAATTGGTGTTTTCAGTCAGTGTTCCTGTGGATAAGTAATATTCATCGAGACATTCTCCACCACATTTCACAATCGTTACATCTCCTGTAGGAAGCAGTCCTTGAATACCTATTCCTTTCTCTGTCTCAAAATGACTGCGGATGATATATCTTTCTGTTTGTTTGAGCCCTACGGTACAATGCGCCAATATCAGTTCATTTGTGCGGGTGTTAATCATGGATGGATTTGCCATAAATCCCTCTTTGCCTGTAAGTGCTTTGACTGCCAGAAGAGTAAATACAGATTGGAGATCACCCTCACAACCTGCTATTATTCCGTCGTCGTTCAGAAGAGATAATGCTAGACAGCCGGTAGTATCCACATGCTCCATAAGTTTAAAACAACTCAATGTCAAGGCTTCCAATTTCTCTTCTACACAGACTTTCTTTATGGCTCGGTATAATCGCATCGCTTTGATTAAATCTTCGGGGGTTCCTTCACGGCAGGCAAGAGCCTGTGAAGCGACGGCGGCGCAGGAGGCACCTACCTCATCATCTGTGATACGTTCGAAATGTTTGTAAACCCGTTCCAATGGAATATCCACATACTCGATTCCCCAGCGACGTTTTGCCAGCAGGTAATCCACGTTACTGGCCACTAACCAGGAAGAGGGACTTCCAATGACTCCGATACGTTTGCCAAACAAAGAACGTTGTGCCTGAAAATTATTATAAAGTGTATGAATACGTAAGATGATAGCCGATAATTCACCGTGCAGAATTTCACTTTTCATTCCGCGTCCCCGTAGCCAGGTGGAAATTTCCAGTGCGGCAGCAAGAGAATTCTGCATACCGTCTGCCAGTAAAATGGCAGGGCGGGGAAGATTCTCAAAGTGCTGTATGACCAGTCTTTCCACCCCACCGGTAGCGACGAAAATGATTTTGAAATCGTCACTACTAAGTTTGTCCATATCTTGATGGTCGACGAACTTTACAGTATAATATTTTTCAATCTCGCTCAAAATAGCTTCGTGCGAGCTACGTAGCGAGACTTGTTTGTGAAGTATTGAAGCGAATGAGATAAGGTGTATGGTCATTATGATATTGTTTTAAGTTTTCCGTATGACAA
>OGMW01001014.1_pt1 | contig 26954 bp, 19 predicted proteins | sample 1573281 | NCBI WGS metagenome assembly OGMW01 (sample SAMEA2581907, study PRJEB24529) | metagenome | biome: Human gut stool | place: China | collected 2011 | reverse complement strand
AGAATAAGGGGTGATGGTAGAATTAGCCAGAATTATTTCTAACTAGCTTAACCCGGCTATTCGCCTGACGAAGTAACTTTTGATATTAAGCAGGAAGTCTACGATGTGAAGGACTGGGCGGGGAAAAACACGCGCAGTGAGCAGGGCGAGTCTGCAGCCACCGGGATAGATATTCGAGGCGCCTTTATCAAAGATGGTGAGACCGGTCACTACGATGTGTCGTTTGCCAAAAAACTCCTGGTGGAGTCCAGAGGTGAGACAGTCGGCAAAGCGATTGGTATCGAAGTTGACAGCATAGAAAACAGAGCACTTGAAGTGACTGCCGGAACAGTGGATATCACGGCGGCGGCATATGCTACAGCGAGTGGCGGGCTGGCAGCCTCTACAGGTCAGATCGCATACTCGGACGATTTACTCACCGTTAAAGGCGGCACGATTGATCTGCAGTCGGACTCCACTAAAATTGCTGTTACCACAGGTGTTCACGCCAGACTGGGCGGTACCATCAATACCGGAACCACCGACATTAAAACCTATGCCCGAACCACTGAGCGATCCTCCTCGACGGAAGCTCAAGGGCTCGCTGCCGGTGAATACAACTCTCAGGATGGTAAATACTATCCGGGCCATATCGTGGTCACCAGTGACAAGATCACTGTGAGGGCCACAGCACAGGCGGATAACCGTGCCAACTATTTCCGCTCTTTTGCAGCGAGAGCTAGTGAAGGCACACTGGTGCTAAATAACGCCGAACTGGTAGCCAGAACAGTGTCGGATGTTCCAGATAACGTCTGGAGCGGAAATCTCGCCTACGGTGTGCTGCTCGAAGGCAACTCGACCTTCAAGATGAAGGACGGCTCTATTGATGCGGCAGCAACCGATCTCGCCGGCACAACCATGGTCGGTTATGCACGCGGACTGCGCACGATCAGCGAAAGTGGTGGGCCCAGGAAAACGGTGGAAATCGGCAATGTAAACATCCGCGCGGAAGGTACTGATGCGCGTGCTGTTGAGATTAACTACGCTGACATGACCATGAGCGGCGGCAGTCTTGAAGCTGTTGCCCATGGAAACGAAAACAAAACAGCAGCCGGTCTGCGGGCTCTCAAAACCTCCACGTTCGCCGCAACCGGTGCGCTTGATATCACGGCAAAGGCGGTTACTGACAGTGCCGCCGTTGGTGTGGAGGCAACCGGTGAAAATGTGACGGTTTCGCTCGCCGGCGGCAGCGTCACTGCACAAAGCGAAGGCCTGGGACACGCCAAGGGTCTGGAGGCGACCTCCGGCGGCGCCATCACAAAGACCTCCGGGGATATCACCGTGACTTCCGGCGGCGGATTGGCTACCGGTATCCGGGTGCTCGACAATAAAGATGGTTTGCCGGGCAGTAAGGTGGCATTCGGCAGTGAAGAGAGCCGCTCAAGTCTCAAGGTCGAAGGCGGCGATTACACATGGGGCGTTTTTGCCAAGAACTGGGATGTTGCGACAAGTGACGGCGAGGTGGCTACCGCTGAAATTACCAACACGGATATCAGCGCTGCCGCAAAAGACAGCTCGGATATGGTTCTTGCTGTGTACACCAGCAGCGGTGCAGTCAATCTGAAAGGCTCCTCCGTTTCAGTGTCCGCTCCGCAAAGCACCTCGCAGGTCTATGCGATGTATGCAGAGACGGAAAACGGCAAAGGTGTGATCAGTTCGACAGACACCACCGGGATTACCGGCGATATCGGTGCTGTAACGTCAGATGCCGAAATCAGTGTTGCCTTTGCTGACGGTGCAGCCTTCAGAGGCTGGACGAGAAGTGCCGGTGATCCGGCTGAAGAGTTTTCCGGTGCAATCGACCTTTCGATGGGTGCGGGCACCACATGGGAGATGATTTCCTCAAACGATCCTGTGCAGGCAGACGATGGCCGGTACGTGGCCACGGTGAGCTCGCTCGACATTAACGGTGCACATGTCTACGTAGGTAACACAGCTGCCGGCTGGAAGGCCTCTCCGGCGTTTGCCGCCGCCTCCGCCCGGATGGCGCCCACTGATGCGCCGGCCGAGCTTGAAGTGAAGACGCTCTCGGGCAGCGGGAACTTTTACCTGCGCACCGATCTCGACAAGGATATCTCTGACAGCGTTCTCGTGACGGAGTCGCTCTCGGGCACTCACGGCCTGCATGTGAAGGCGAGCGGCGTCGAGCCGGTTGAAGTGCAGACCGCAAGCTACCTTGCCCGTGCTGAGGCGGCTGTTGGTGCTGACCCTGCAGCGTTTAACCTCGCCAACGGTACGGACAACAAGATTGACCTTGGTACCTACACCTACAAGCTGATGACCTCCGAGCGTAACGGCGGTCAGGAATGGTATCTGCAGCGCACGAAAGAGCTCTCTCCCACCGGTGAGGCGGAGGCTGCGCTCTCGGGCATTGCCGCCCAGTATGCGCTCTGGTACGGCATCCAGTCCGACCTTCGCAAGCGACTCGGTGAAGTCCGTTACGCCACCCGCACCGGCCTCTGGGGTCGTGCGTTTGCTGACAAGTCGCATCTGGAAGGCCTGGGCGGCACAACGTTCCGCCAGAAGGTCTATGGTGCCGGCATCGGCTACGACACGATTGCCGACGAGGACGAGGATACGATGTGGATCGTGGGCGGACAGATCCGCTTCGGTCGCGGTACTCAGGATATCGGTGATCGTGCCGACGGCAACCTCCGCAGTGTCGGCGGCGTGCTCTATGCGACCTGGGTTGACAAGGAGGAGGGCTGGTACTCGGATCTGGTCGCCTCGATTGACCGCTTCCGTCAGAAGATCAATGCAACGATGCTCGACGGCACCGCGGTGTATGACAACCACAAGACCTACGGTCTGGGTCTCTCGATTGAAGTCGGCCGCAAGATGAACTTCCGCTACAGCAACGAAGGACGTGACTACTGGTTTGCCGAGCCGCAGCTGCAGCTCTCATACTTCTGGCTCAAGGGTGGCCACTACCGTGCCAGCAACGGTATGGAAATCGACCAGCACGGTATGGATTCGCTCAACGGGCGTGCCGGTATCGTGCTCGGCAAGAAATTCTCGACCGAGGGCGGCAACGGCCAGCGCTACTGGCAGCCGTATGTGAAGGCCGGTGTGAACCACGAGTTCCTGGGTGATCAGGTTGCCTACATCAACGGCTTCCGTATGTCGTCGGATATCGGCACGCGCTTTTACTACGGTCTCGGCGTGGACTGGCAGGCCCGGGACGACCTGCGCTTTTACATGCAGGCCGAGCGTGAACACGGTCACCACTTCACCCGTGACTACAACATCTCTGCCGGTCTGAAGTGGGAGTTCTGATAAAAGAACCGGGAGGCGGCCTGAACCGCCTTCCGGCACAACAATAATCTGCTTAAACTCTGCCGCCCGTCCGGGCGGCTTTTTTTATCTGACTTTATCTGACTTATGCAGGTTTTCAATGGGGCAGAACTCAGGCATACGCTATCAGCGGCTGTCAGCATTTCTATAACCACTGCCGGCCTGTCCGTCGGATTACCGACGTTCGGTGTAGAAACAGCCTGTACGGGATAATTCTCCTCATCCATCAAGGATTACCTATAAAGTGGTAGTAAATTTGTTAAGTAATTGAAATATATAGGAAAATCCATAATATATAGGGGTTTACCCCATACCTCCCTAATGGCGTATTTCGCCATCCTTAAAACTTCCTTAAACTAGGGGACGATATAAAAGAGACCAGTGGGAGTAGTGTTTTCAGGTTCTGCCGGACCGGCTGACACATTCACGGCGGTCTTCTTTATACCAAACCTACCGTGCGACACACGGGACGTTATGCCAACACCCCACATTTCGCAACTGTTTAACCCCAAAGCTGAACAAAGTGAAATGACGTTGGAATCAGCGCGAGATGATATTCCTCACACACTCTCCGGTCCGCCGGCGGGCGGTGGAGAATTCCTCACTCTGGGCTGGATGCAATTAAATCCCCAAGGAGAAAACAATGACATTTCAAAATCTGAAGCCGTTAGCGCTCGCTGCCGCCCTTTTCGGGATGACGCTGAGCGGTTCGGTTTTTGCTGCTGATAACAACGTCTGTGCTGGCTGCCACGCCAACGTTGCCAAGGATCATGCCGGTGCTGTTCACGCTAAAGTGGGCTGCGTCAGCTGCCATAACGGTACGGAAGAGCATCTGAAGAACATCAAGGCCCGTCCGAGTACCAATATGGACCCCGCCAACTGCGGTGCCTGCCATCCGAACCAGTACAAGTCCCTCTTCACGATGAGCGATAAGGGTGCACGTCTTTCCAAGAAGGAAATGACGGGTCCCGCTCCCAACCCCTTCTTTGACCGCGCGCTCGGTACGCACGGCTTCACGAAGGAACACGACGAACCGCGCGGACACGCCATGATGGTCATCGACCAGTTTGCTGTGGACCGTGCCTTCGGCGGTCGCTTCCAGCCCAAGGACGGCTGGCTCTATTCCACGCTGCCTGACGGCAAGTCCTACAAGGCCTGGGATGTGCTCAAGGATCTGGAACCTGACAGCAACGGTCAGAAGGTCTTCAAGCCCGGTACGGCTACGGCTGCCAACGCCGTGTGCTGGAGCTGCAAGTCCACTGACGCGATGCTCGACTGGGCCTACATGGGTGACAAGGTCGACGGTGCCAAGTTCAACCGCGGCTCCGATCCTGTCCAGCTCGTTCGTAATGTTCAGCACGCCATCAACTGCAACTTCTGCCACGATCCTCACAGCGGCAAGCCCCGCATCCAGCGTGATGCTCTGATTGACGCCATGAGCCGTGAAGATGATGCCAACGTCTACAAGACCATGGCTGCCAACCCCACGACGGTTAGCGTTGTGGACGCCGGTGTTCGTGGTTTCACCCGCAAGCTCGGTTTCCTCGGTCGTTCTGACTCCCGCCTGATGTGCGCCCAGTGCCACGTCGAGTACGTCTGCAACCCCGGTATCGATGCCAAGACCGGTGAAAAGATCGGCTTTGACAACCGTCTGACCAACCACTTCCCCTGGAAGAACGCTGATCAGATCGAAGCCTACTACGAAAAGGTCGGTTTCCGCGACTTCAAGCATAACCGTACGGGCGCTCTTCTTGTGAAGATGCAGCATCCCGACAGCGAAACCTTCTTTGGTTCCGTGCACGACAAGGCCGGTGCTGAATGTGCCACCTGCCATATGCCCAAGGTCAAGGATAAGAACGGTAAGACCTATACCCTGCACTGGGCTACCTCGCCGAAGCACTACATCAAGGAAACCTGCCTGACCTGCCACAAGGACAAGTCTGAAAAGCAGATGGTTACCGCTATCGACACGATGAAGAACCACTTCCGCGGCAAGCTCCGTGAAACCGAAGCCCGTATGGACGACATGTTCGATGCGTTCGATATGGCCAAGGTTGCCGGTGTGGATGAAAAGGTGCTCGATGAAGCCCGCAAGCTTCACTCCACCGCTCACCTCAACTGGGAATACTGGACTGCTGTGAACGGCGCCTACTTCCACAACCACGACATGGCTGTGCGCAGTCTCGCCAAGGCTGCCAAGGCTGCTCAGGATGCCTCCAACCTCCTGCGCAAGGCTGTGGATGAAAAGAACGCTCAGAAGAAGTAATCTGATTCGTTCAATGGTCTGAAACAGACTGACGGGCAGAATTTCTCCACGAAGTTCTGCCCGTTTCAGCATTTTTTAATACGTATCTGCGACAATAGCGCGCCCGCCGGAGATTCTCTCCGCTCACTTTCCTCGCAACACGGGATACTTCTGAAGGAATGCCTCGATGACAACCGATGAGATTATTCTTTACTCGCTCTTTGTCGTGATGACACTGATCGCCATGGCGTTTGTGGTCCCCACGCTTATGCGCGTCAGTGAAAAGCATCAGCCGCGCGAGGAGGCGCTCGAGCACAGGGAGGCGCTCTCGGCCGCACTGCGCGAAGAGAAGCAGCGGCTCGATGAGGATCGTCGCCGGGGGCTCGTGAGTGAGGCGGACCATGCGCTGATGATGGAGGATCTCGAACGCCGTGCGCTTGAAGAGAGTGCGCAGATCGAGTCCGCAGAGACCTCCCGCACATTTTCGCCCGCGATCGTGATCGGTGCTGTGGCGGCGCTTTTTGCCGTCGTGACCATCATGGGCTACGGCCTCAAAGGCTCGCCTGAACTGATGCGTCTTGCCGACGATCAGCGCGTGCTCGAAGGCACTGCCAACGTCGAACAGCTGCAGATCTACCTCAAGGATAACCGCCGTGACGGCCGCGCCTGGGTGCTGCTCGCGCGCAAGCTTGCCGAGAAGGACGATTTTGCCGGCGCCGTGAATGCCTACCGCACCGCCCGTGAGGTGATGACGAAGGTGCGAAACGACCCCTCTGTGACGCTTGAGATGGCCGCAGCGCTGCTCACCACCCACAACCGTAAGGACACCGCCGAAGCGCTCCCGCTGCTCGAGGAGGTGCATAATATGCGGCCCGAGGACGTGCGCATCACACAGCTTCTGGTGATGGCGGCCACGGATCTCGAAGAGTGGAAGCGCGCCGCCGATGCGATGGAGTCGCTTCTGATGACGATGTCCCCGTCAAGCCCCGACTATATGGAGGCCCGAGAGATGCTCGACAGGCTGCGCCGCGTTGAAAAGGCCACCGCTGAAAAAGAGGCTGGCGCAGCGCCTGCCAAATAATAAGAAAACCCGCCGTTTTTTCAGAACTGGCGGGGTTTTTTTTTTTTGGTAAACGGTCTGCGTGGCGCTTCAGCCTCTGAAAGGCACGGCCACCGTGGGGGCGCCGTCGGTAAAGCGCGGCCAGGGATAGCGGGCAAAGCGTCCGGTGAGCGCCGCCTCAAGAAAGCGCATGTCGCGCTCGAGAATCACCAGCAGCTCGTCACGCTCGTCGTGCACCTGCATGAAGACATGTGCGCGCAGGAGTGACTGCGAAAAGGCGCTCCAGGAGGCAAAGCGCACGCTGGCCTCGGTGACCACGCGCCGGGCGTAGTTGAGCGTCTCGGCCTGACTGAGCATGCCCGCATCAAGGGCGAGCACCAGAAGCGAGAGCGCGTTGCTGAGCTCGAGCGCCCGCACGCTCGTCCAGTCGGCAGAGTCCCGGAAATAGTCCACCATCATACGGCGCCGCGTGTAGGCCCTCTCGGCCTCACGGTCGGTGCTGCTTGCCTGAAAGCCGCTCCAGCCGAGCGTGTTCTCGTCCTTGAAAAGCCGCTTGACGCTCGGGACATCGGTGAGTTTGCGGTAGAGCCGGGAGACAGGGTTGCCTTCGGTGATGTGCAGAAACTGCTCTTTGAAGTCCTGCGGCGACATAATGCCGAGCTCGGTCGAGAGAATATGCAGGATTTCGTAGTCAGGGATGGGACTTTCGGTGGCAAAGCCTTTGCTCATGAGCGAAAAGGCGGCCATCTCGCGGGCGATCGGATGCCAGGCGTAGCCCGCCCAGGGCTCCTCACGCACCGTGGTGTTGAGTCCGGCGAGCCGATTTTCGTGCGCCTTGAGCACACCGAACACCTCCACCAGATCGGGGGTGGGGGTAAGCAGTTCAAGCGTATTGTCGTCGTCAAACATCATGATTCTTTATTCTGCCCGTGAGAGCCTGCGAAAACCCTCTACAGTATACGGAATTTCATGCCGGCTTTTGCGGCTCAGGCCGCCACAAGCGTCATCTCGCAGGGTGTCTGTTTGCAGTGAAACACCGCCCGGAACGTGTCACCCGCGCTGTCGGTGAGAAGCAGGTCATCGGGCCGGAACAGGGCGCGATCGTGCGCTTCGAGCAGCTCCGGAAACGCCTTGAGCATCTTCGGGCAGAGTTTGAGTGTGGCGCGGATGCAGTGCCGGCACGTCATCAGGGCGGCGTCTTTGACGGGCACAATCTCAAAGGCGGCCTGAAGCACTTTCGCGCCGTGCTGCTCGTAAAAGGCCCGGGCGGCGGCATTGGCGACGTTGGCACTGTAGTTGAGATAGCGCTCGGGATAGGGGGCGGCCTCGTCGACCGGGGCTCTGCCCGTGCGGGGCTGCGCGCGCACGAGCGCCTCTTCGAGCGCGGCCGCGGCACGGCGGCGCAGATCGTTGGCGATCGAGGCGGGCACAAACCCGGTCTCGCCCATAAAGTCAATGGCGCATTCTGTTAGCGAAAAGGGTGTGTCGCCCGTCTTCATGAGGTTGGCGACAAGCGAGGCGCGGTTTTTCTCCGCGTCCTTTGGCGTCTGGTGCGCAAACGGTGCGCTCGCACTCGCGCACTCGCCGGCAGCCGAGAGGGTGAGCACAAACCCCTCGGGCGTGCTCTCCCAGCAGGCATCCACCGGAATGCGGCGCTCGGCCGTGCGGCCGGCCATCAGCCGTGCGAAGGCCTGGTCGCGGTTGCGAAGAAGCATACTGCCGCGGCTGAGCCCGGCGGGCGTGGTTTTAAACCTGAGCGCAATGCGAAGGCGTCCGCCCCGGAGCACCTCCACACCGTTGACCGAGAGCCCCTGCAGCTCCCCGTGATCATCGAAGTACGTCAGCCCGTCGCCGTTGGCCAGACTCACGCCGCCTTCGGGCGCAAGCGTGAGAAAGCCGGGGCCGAAATCCGTGACGCGCCCGACGGGCTGGCCGGCGTTTTTCGGCGTGGCGATATCCACGAGCGTATAGGGCTTGTCGTACTCGCGGCCGTGGATAAAGTACTCGGTCGAGCCGCGGTTGAAACTCTTTTCCGGATCGGGGGTGAACGTGAAGGTGCTCACGCCGAGCGAGGAGCGCTGCCACTCGCGACGCCGCGCAAGGATGCGGTCAATCTCGCCGCGGTAGTACGCGGTGATGTTCTTGACGTACTGTATGTCCTTGAGGCGTCCTTCGATCTTGAAGGTGTTCACCCCGGCCTCCATCATCGCCTCGAGATTGGCCGACTGATTGTTGTCCTTGAGACTCAGTACGTGTGCGCTTTTGGCGAGCACCTGCCCGTCGAGCGTTTCCACATCGTAGGGCAGACGGCAGAACTGGGCGCATTCGCCGCGGTTGGCGCTTCGCCCCGTCATCGCCTCCGAGATGTAGCACTGCCCGGAGTAGCTCACGCAGAGCGCCCCGTGAATAAACGCCTCGATACGCGCTGTGCTGAGTCTGGCGCGCACGCGGGCAATCTCCTCAAGACTCAGCTCACGCGCGAGCACGACCTGCGAGAATCCGGCCGCCTCGAGAAAAGCGGCCTTCTCCGGCGTGCGGATGTCACACTGGGTGGAGGCGTGAAGTTCAATGTCAGGCAGCGGCCCCATCAGCAGGCCCATGTCCTGGAGAATCAGCGCATCAATGCCGGCCCCGGCCGCGCGGAACGCAAGTTCGCGGGCCTCGGGGAGCTCGGTGTCGGTGAAAAGCGTGTTGAGCGCCATGAACACACGGGCATGATAGCGGTGTGCGTACTCGCAGAGCCTTGCAATCTCTTCGAGCGAGTTGTCGGCGTTGTGCCGTGCACCGAAGGCGGGACCGCCGATATAGACCGCATCCGCGCCGTGGTCAATCGCGGCGATACCGGTGTCGGCATCTCTGGCCGGGGAGAGCAGTTCAATGCTTTGGAGCGTAATCATGGCGCAAACGGGTTACTTCTGGGAGTTCTGTTTGATAAAGTCGGAAAAACTCGGTGCGATACCGTAGCGTTCAGGATGCTTCGGACCGATCTGCGAGCAGCGTTCGATCTTGAGGAATTCGGCGAGCTTTTCGTCGCCCGCCCGCTTGGCAAAGCTTGCGGCCGAGGACTGGTTGTCGGTGCAGTAGTCACGGTATGCCCCGGCGCGCAGCAGCACCTTCACCGCCTCGCGGTTCGGGCGGCGCGCGGCCATCATCAGCGGCGTCACACCGGCCGAGGTCTGCGCGTTCACATCAGCCCCGGCCTTGAGCAGCCGTTCGATGAGCGCAATGTTCGCTTCGGTTGCCGCATAGTGCAGCGGTGTCCAGCCTTTGGGGAGGTTGACGGCGGCCCCGCGCGAGAGCAGGGTTTCCACGTCGTCCTTACGGTTCTTGATCACCGCCATCATCAGCGGGGTTTCCCCGAATTCGTTGGGCTGGTTCACGTCAAGGAGCTCGTTTTCAAGCAGTGCCTTCACCACGAGCCACGCGTCCGAGCGGTAGGCGTAGGTGAGAAGCGTGTCCTTGTTGGGAAGCACCAGATTGGGATTCATCCCCTTGGCGATAATGTCCTTGACGGTGTTGACGTCACCGATCATCACCGCACGCTGGATGCGGCTGATGTTGGCGCCCATTTCATTGAGTTCGTCCTGCGTCACCACGGTGCCGTCCGGGCCCGTGAGCGGCGCCGTGCCGGCGGCTCCTTCGGGAAGGGCGGCACTGAGCGTGCCGCTCATGAGAAGGGCGGCAGCAAGAAGGGTGAGGGTAACGCGGGGTTTAATCATGAAAAACTCCTGATTGTGTCTGTTGTGTTAAGCCTGCTGCGCGCTCAAGCGGATACCGCGAACGCAGGCGGCAGGCAGACCTGTTAGTGTGTTTTTGCTTTTCCTTTCAGAAAAGCGATGTGCAGTTCGGGCGATTTCAGCGCTGTGCAATATCCGCCGGCAGACCGAAAAACCGGATGGCTGTTGCCGTGGTGACACGCGCCACCTCGTCAATGGGGACATCCTTCACCTCGGCCGCCACTCTGGCGATATAGGGCACCATGGTCGGCTCGCAGCGTTTCCCGCGCAGCGGCACCGGCGCCATATAGGGCGAATCCGTCTCGAGCATAAAGTCTGTGAGCGAGAGCCCTGCACACACCTCACGCAGCGCGTGATTGTTTTTGAAGGTGAGTGACCCGGTGAAGCTCACGAGCCCGCCGGCGGCAACCGCCCGCCTGGCCGTGTCCAGATTGTGCGAGTAGCAGTGCAGCACAAACCCCATGTCGCCCGCATGCATCGCTTCGAGAATATCGAGCGCCTCGGGTTCCGCGTCACGCGCGTGAACCACCAGCGGTTTGCCCAGATGGCGCGCCGCCTCGATATGCATGCGAAAACGGTTGCGCTGCCAGTCAAGGGGCTCTTTGCACCAGTAAAAGTCTAATCCAGTCTCGCCCACGGCCACGATACCCGGGTGCGAGCAGTGGTGAACAATCGTATCCGGGGTGGTTTCCTCGACGTTTTCATACTCCGGGTGCAGTCCCCAGGCGCCAAAGAGCACCCCGGGATGCGCGTCAAGGAGCGCGGTGAGTTTCGGATAGTCCTCCTCGTCACAGCCGATCACCACGCCGGCGACGACCCGTGCGGCCTGCATGCGGCGGAGCATCTCCTCACGGTCGGCGTCAAAATCGTCTGCCTCGATATGGCAGTGCGTGTCAATCAGCGGGAGCGATGTCAGGGCAGTGATATCGGTAACGTTCATCGGAAAAAATAATATTTGAATACTAAATAGAGAAAATTCGCATCATTTTGCGCGTGCGCGGGCCCAAAGTCCAGCCAGAACGAGGTACAAAAGTGTCTGCAGCGCCATCTCGGCGAGGTAGGGCGAGACGGCCGCTATCGTGGCGCCGTCCTGAGAGAGCGCGACAATACTGCGGATCCCGGGGGTGGAGGGGAGCAGGTGAGCAAACACTTCGGTCGCAAGCGTGGTGATATTCTCCGCGGGCCAGATTGCGCCCGAGATAAAGACCGCCGGCGCCGAAAACATCACGATGGTCTGGGTGCTGTAGTGATTGGTGCCCACGACGAGCCCGATGAGCAGCGACATCGCCACGATGTCCGCCGTAAAGAGCAGACCGGCGAGCAGCACGCCGGGCGCATTTTCCATGCTCCCGTACTCGTTCATCGTGAAGTCAAACCCCTGCATGTACCCGAACCAGAGAAGGGCGATGAGCCAGAACGCGGCAAAGACCGCGCTGCCAAGCCGGGCGGGGTAAGTGAGCACCAACCCGATAAACCCGCAGCTCTTGGGGCGGGTGAGCCAGGCGCCGACGCTGAAGGTGACCAGCATAAGCATGATGGCCTGCAGAATCACCGGCGCGACCACCGGCACGGTGTAGTTGCCGTAGCCGCCGATCTCGTTGAAGCGGTAGATGATCTCGGCATCCGCCGCGGTGAGCCGGTCCTCCCGACCGAGCACCTCCGGGGGCATCCCTGAGAGGTAGACACCTGCGGCGGCGAGCTTTCTGCCCGAATCGGTCACAAGCCCCGAGACCGCACTCTGCACGGCGCGCCCCTTTACCGGGAAGGCGCCGTTGGCGCGGATATGCACCGTGGTGTTTTCCCCGCGGGCGAGCGCAGTCTCAAACCCGGAGGGAATCGTCACCACGACGCTTGTCACCTCCCGCCGGTAGAGGTCATCAGCCTCGGCGGGGTTGGCAAGCACGCCGAGGAGCTTCACCGTCGGAGAGGCATCAAGGTCGCTCACAAAGCGCCGCGAGCTGCTGCTCTGATCAAGGTCGAGCACCACTGTCGGAATATGTTCAATCTGCTGGTTGCTGTAGGGCCAGGCGTAAAAGACCAGATAGAACCCCACGGCGACGAGCGCCACGACAAACGTGTCACGCGAAAGCGACACGCGGCGCAGGGTTGAGAAAAAGATTTTTGAGTATGTCCACCCGTCAGTGTGCTCCGCGGGGCGCTGCGGGCGGGACTTTTCCTTTTGCGCCCAGAGCCGCAGCCGCCAGGCGTAGAGCGGCACCCCGGCTGCGAGCGGCAGAATAACAAACAGGCCGAGCAAGCCGATTGAGCTGAGTGTATGGTCAGGCGGGGAGTCGAGCACCATGCACTGGCCCTGAATGGCGAGGTAGTGCGTGAGCGGCAGAAGGTTGCCGAAGAACGTGGCCCCGGGCGTCATCGCCTCAAACGGGTAGGAGAAGGCCGTAAACGGGAAGGTCGGTGCAAAGACGGCCACCGCGCCCGTCATGGCGATCACCCAGGTGAGCGAGAGCGAGGTGACAAAGAGCACAATCGAGGCCGCTGCCGCCATCAGCACGACGCTTGCCGCGAGCCACAGCCCGAGGCTCCCCGCAACGCTCCAGCCGGCAAAGCCGCCGAAGTAGGCGACCCAGGCGGCGGCAATTAGTGAGTAAATACTCACCCAGGGAAGCAGTTTGCCGAGCGCAGCGGCAGCGGGACAGTTGCGGGCGAGTTTGAGAAGCTCGCCTGCGCTGCCGTCGCGCCACTCGCGAACCAGCACGCCCGCCACCGTAATGGCGAGCCCCAGTGCGAGCAGCCCCGGCACGAGCGTGGCGACAAGATAGCGGTTGAAGTTAAAGGCGGGATTGCCTTCAAAGAGAATGTCAGGCTCCTCCACGCGCAGATGCTCCGCGGTTGCGGCGAGTGTGCCCTGGCGCAGTTTCGTGAGCGCCTCGGCGGCCCGTTCGCGTTTGATGTCGGCGAGCGCCAGTTTGAGGTCCACCTCAAGGATGGTGCCGATAGCATAGTAGCTCTTATTGATGGCGATACTGAGCGGTTCGCCTTCGCCTGTGGCTGTTTTCTCCGTGTAGTGAGCAGGAATGAGAATGCTCGCATACACGCGTCCGGCTTTGAGGGCACGGTCGGCGGCAGCGGGTGAGGGGTAACTCACCGGTTCAATCGAAGGGATGGATTCAAAGACGGAGACCACGCGCTGCGCTTCGGCGCCCGCGTCAAGATTGACAACGGCCACCGGGAGCCCCTGCATGAGCCCTTCGGAGAAGATCGATCCGACAAGCACAACCCAGAAAACAGGCAACACAATGCCCGTCACCCACTCGAGCGGGCGGCGGACAAGCCCCCGGACTTCCGCGAGGGCAACCTCAAAGAGTGCAGACCAGAACGTGAGCATGCGGCGGTCCTGCGCTTTACCTGAGGCTTGCGCGCTCAACAATCACGCTCATCCCGGGGCGGAGGCCTTCAACGGGGGCTCCCGGGCGGGCGCGCACTTCAAAGGTTCTCAGGTCGTAGCCCGAGTTCTGGCGCGTGGCGCGCCACGTGGCATAAGTCCCGCGCGGGTTGAGCCAGCTCACCTCGAGCGAGATCTTTCTGTCGAGCGCCGGCACGAAGGCTTCAAACTTCGTGCCCTTGCCGAGGTGCCGGAGCTCCTCTTCACGCACATTAAACACCACCCAGGTGTCCGAGAGATCGGTCACCATCACGATCGGGAAACCGGCCGGCGCAACCTCGCCCGTCTTCATCACGACGCGGGTCACCTCACCGGCGGCAGGGCTCTTCACAACACTTTCCGAGGCGAGGCTTTCGACTTCGCTCACGCCGCCGGCGGCCTGATCAACGAGTGCGCGGGCGGCAGCCTTTTCCTCCTTGCGGGCGCCTTCGCGCACGGCAGAGAGTTTGGCGGCCGCGGCCGTGGTGAGTTCACGCGCGGCGGCGAGCTGCGCACTCACCTCATCGTGACGCTGTGCGGAGACAAGCCCCTCTTTGAAGAGCGCATCAATGCGGTTATAGGATCTGGTTGCGAGGGTGAGGGCGGCACGGGCGCGTTCATAGTCGGCCTCGGCAGCCTCTTTCTCCTGGATGCGCGCGCCGTTCTGCGCCATCGAGTCCTTAGCCTGCGCGGCTTCTTCCTGGGCCTTTACCTGACGCAGTTTGGCGCTGATTTCAGGAATGGAGATCTCGGCGACCATGTCGCCCGCCTTCACCATATCGCCTTCCCGGACGGTGATCTTCGTGAGTCGCCCGGGAATCTTCGCGGCCACCGAAATCGTGTTGGCGTCAACCATCCCCTGCAGCGGCACGGGGGCGGGGTTGAGCGAGAGCCAGATACCGCGGCCGATAAAGCCGAGAATGCCGAGCGTCACAATCAGCCCGATCACGAGCGGGAGTTTGCCCGGGGCGCGTTCCTTGTCATCCATTTTTGTGTTTTCTTCTGACATACGTTGAATTCCTCTTCGATACGCTTTACCTGACGCTCACCACGTCAGGCCGGGAGAGAGAGGCGAAAAAATCATCCATCCGGCCGGCTGTCGCGTGCAGCATCGCCCAGCTCACCACGAACTGATACGCGGCCACGCGCCGGGACACTTCGGCAGCAAGGCGCTGCGTGCGCGCGATGTCCACGTCGTTTGCCGTTGAGAGCCCCTCGGCGAAGGCTTTCTCGCGAAGCCGAAGGTTCTCTGCCGCAAGCGCCACGTTGCTCTCGGTGGAGAGATATTCGTCGCGGTACTGCACAGCACGCAGGAACGCGGTCTCCACCGCTGTTCTGATCTGATTGAGCGCTTCGTCGCGGGCGGCCGCGGCGCTGTCAATAAGTGCCGAGGCGGCCTCGATTTTGCTCGAGCGGTCCGTGTTGCTCCAGAGCGTGAACGTCACACCGATACCGGCGATCCAGTCAGGTTCGGTAAGCGAGAGATAGTGTTTGATGAGGTTGCGCGAGCCGAAGGCGAAAACCTTGGGCTTGAAGGCGGCATGCGCGGCGGAGAGCCCCGCATCGGCCTGCTGCCGCAGCGACTGCACGCGGCGCAGCACCTGGGAGTTGGTCTCGGCGCGAAGCTGCCACTCCGAGAGTGTGCCGAGTTCACCCGTGAGCACAAAAAGCGGGGTGCTCAGAGCCGGAACCTCAGCCTCACGCAGCGCGCCGGCGAGTTCCGCACCGGCGACCTGCGTGCTGGTGCGCGCCCGGTCATATTCGCGTTTGGCGGTGTCGCGTGCGACCTCGACGGCAAGCCGCTCGAGCTTTGAGATCACCCCTCTGGCTTCAAAGCGTTTTGCCTTTTTAAGCTCGTCCTCCTGATCGGCGAGGGTGGATTGTCTGAGCGCCTCAATACTGCGCGCGAGCTGCACACCCCAGTATTTGGCGGCGAGCTGCGCATCGAGCGTGGCAAGACGGATATCCCGGTCGGCCACGGTCTCGGTGACGCGTTCGGCGAGCACACGCTTTTGCGCATCAATGAGCCCGCCCGTGTACAGGGGCCAGGTGGCATCGAGTGTGAGTCGCGGGCCGTCGAGCTTGGTTTTCACGTCGATCGTGAGGTTGGAGAGATTGTGCGAGAGTCCGCCCAGGAGCGGCGCGATCGCCTGCTGCATGGGGGCGGGCATCTGACTGACGCCGGCTTTGAGCGAGTTGCCGACGTTACTCATCGCGTCTCCCATCTCAAGTTCCATCGTTTTGGTGCCGTAGACCTGCTTGAGGGTGAGATCGACCCTGGGGCCGCCGAGCATTTTCGCGGCGTCCGACTCGTGCTGCGCACGGGCAATCTGCGCATTGTCGGCGCGGAACACATCAGCTCTTTCATGGTAGAGCACGCGCGCATCGGTAATGCTCAGCGGTGCGGCTGCCGCGGCGGCCGCCTGGGCGGCGCAGGCAGAAAGGACGGCGAGCAGAAGGGATAACTTTTGCATGTTCGAACTGTTCCGGGACGGGCACGCGCGGCACGGTGCCCGCTCAAAGGCGTTGCACGGCAGGCTGCGCAGGTGCCGGCAGAACCGGACCTGGTGGAGAAAACGTTTTCAAGACTGATATCTTATCAGCACTTTCCGTGCTCTGGATAGTGCCAAAGCGCATCGGCCTCAATGCCGAAACACCTGTGCGGGACGATCGCGTTAAAATGGATGGCATCTATTCGAAATGTTTTTCGCACTCAGAACACCCCGTTTTGCCGGTGCCCAGAGTGCGGACAGAGCAACTTGAAAAGGAACAGCCTGAATGCGCTACAGTGACATTTATACAGAGGCCCCTGCCAATCCTGATACCGCCGCCGAACTCGGCCCGCTCGCTCCGCTGCCGGGGACCTGGCGCGGCAATGACGGTGTGGACACTCATCCGCAGGCCGACGGCCCGGAAACCGAACCCTACCACGAGCAGTGGAAGTTTGAACTGCTCGATCCGCAGAACAACGGTCCGCAGGTGCTCTACGGCATGCGCTACCATGTGGCGATCACCAAGCCCGGTGAGCTCGCGGCGTTCCACGAGCAGGTCGGCCACATTCTCTACGAGCCCGAGACGAACAAAATCTTCATGACGCTCTCGATCCCGCGCGGCCAGGCCGCGATGGCCGTGGGCGAGGCCAAACCCGGGGCAAAATCCTTCACGCTTCGCGCCGTGCGCGGCAGCACCGAAAACGGCATCGTCTCGAACCCCTTCCTTGAGGAGGCGTTCAAGACCGTGGCCTGGGAGATCACCTTCACGTTTAACGAGGACGGCACCTTCGACTACGAGCAGACCACGACACTCGTGATCCCGGGTGAGGAGAAGGGGTTCAAGCACACCGACCGCAATCACCTGCATCTGGTTGCCGCGGCCGCTCCCAACGCGATGATGATCGATGAGGGGCTCCTGAACCGCAATCCGCGCTAAAGCGCAGCCGGACCGGAAAGTGCACAGACAGGCTCTCCGCTAAAATGGAGAGCCTTTATTTTGTATACAGTTTTGTGTTGAAAATTTAACTTTTATACCCCTCCGGAGAGCGCCTCTTTTCTCCGGCTGTGCCATACTCAGAAAACATTTCTCTCACTTTCACAACAAAAACGCATTCTCTTCTTATGACGCGCTCTTTCACCAAGTTTGTTTTTGCGCTTGCCGCCGCAACCGCGGCGCTCTCTGCCGTGCCGCTGGAGGCGAAAACGCCCGCTGAAGTCCGTGCGCAGTGCCAGCGTGAGCACCGTCCCTGTGTCGGGCTTGTTCTCTCCGGCGGCGGCGCTCGCGGGTTTGCCCATGTGGGCGTACTGAAAGTGCTTGAGCGGCTCCGTGTCAAGGTCGACATCATCACCGGCACCTCCATGGGCAGTATGGTGGGCGGCGCGTACGCAGCGGGCTACACCGCCGGTCAGCTCCAGGAGACGATCGAAGGGGTGGACTGGAAGCGGATGTTTGCCGCGCGAACCGACCGTGAGGAGCTGCCCTGGCGTCAGAAGCGCGACGACTATGTGAATCTCTCCAACAGCTCGATTGTGCTCACGAAAAAGGGCGAGGTGCTCCTGCCCGAGTCTCTGGTGCCAAGCCAGGAGCTCAACCTCTTTCTGGAGAAAGAGACCGGGGTGGTCAACCACATCAATGACCTGAGTGAACTTGCAATTCCCTTTGCCGCCGTGGCCACGAACCTTGTGACCGGCCGGCCCGTGGAGCTGCAGAAAGGCATTAATCTCTCGACGGCCATGCGCGCCTCGATGTCGGTGCCGGGGGTTTTCGCCCCGGTGACGATCGGTGACAAGATGATGGTCGACGGCGGTCTCGTCGATAACCTGCCGGTGGATCTTGCACGGCGTATGGGTGCCGATGTGGTGATCGCGGTCAATGTCGGCACGCCGCTTCTCAAGCGCGAGGAGCTCTCGAGCGTGGTGATGGTGATGGGACAGATGGTCAACATTCTCACCGAGCAGAACGTCACGCGCTCGATCGCCTCTCTGAAGGACACCGACATTCTGATCACGCCGGATCTTGCCGCCTTTGACAGCACCGAGATGGAGCGCGGCAGCGAGATTATCGAGGCCGGTCGCCTTGCGGCCGAAGCGGTGGCAGACAGACTCGAGAAATTCTCTGTTCCCGAGGTGAAAGACTATGTCGCCTGGGAGCGCGAGCGTCAGACGGCGCTGCTGCCTGAAACACGCAAGAAGGAGCACCTCGTGAGTGAGGTGCGCATTGAGGGGCTCACCTATGTCAATGAGAAGACGCTTCTCAATGAGCTTGCGATCGATACGAGCAAACCGGTCACCAACGAGCAGATTGAGGCGAGCACGCGGCGTATCTGGGCCGACGGCAACTTCAGCAACATCCGCTACCGCTTTGAACCGGCGCAGGACGGCAGCTCCATTCTCGTTTTTGAACCAAAGGAAAAGCGTCCGGGCTTCTCGAGCATCCGCATCGGCGGCTCTGTGCAGACCGACTTCCAGAGCTCACAGTCCTTTAACGTGGTGTTCGGACACACCTGGGGATGGCTCAACGACTGGGGCGGGGAGTGGCACAACGAGCTGCAGGCCGGTGAGGTCAAGCGCTTCACCAGCGAATTCCTTCAGCCGCTCGGTCCCACATCGATGTGGTTTGTGCAGCCGCACGTCGAGTACCTCTGGCAGCCCTACGATGTGTACCGTCATAACGAGGCCATTGCCCGGTTCCGTAACGAGCAGCTCGAAGGCGGGCTTGATCTTGGCTATGCGCTCGGGCGCAACGGCTACATCAAGGGGACCGTGGGCTATATGAGCGCCAAGGCCAAGCGTGAGATCGGGGAGCTCGATAATGCGCGCCATCCGATTCACTCGCCCTATATCAGTCTCGAGTTCGCGCACGATACGCTCGACAATGTGAACTTCCCGACTCGCGGCAGTTACATGACGGCGAAATTCCAGCGCCTCTTTGACTCCTCGATCGGGATCGCCAACCAGACGCTCTTTCACTTCTCGGGCCGCTGGCCGTTCTCGGCAGGCCCCTGGACCCTGATGGCAAGCGCCGACTGGGGTAAGGCCGCACTTGACAATGTCTTCTCGATGGGCGGCGCGCAGCAGATGACGGGCTCCCCCTACAACCGCTGGACCGGCTCGAACCTGCAGTGGGGCAGCCTGCAGCTCTCGCGCAACATGTCCGATGTGGTGGACTTCCGCGGCAATCCGGTCTGGGTGGGCGCGAGCTACGAAATCGGGCGTGCCTGGAACAACGGCGAGGATGACTGGGCGGACACCAACGACAAGTCCTTCCACCACGCCCTGGGCGCGTATATCGGTGTCGACAGCGTGATCGGTCCGCTCTACCTGATGACGGGCTACACGTTTGACGTGGGCGCAGGGGTGTACTTCTTCTGGGGACACCCGATGTAGGCGTGAAGCTAAGAGAAAAGCCGCTCGTCTGGGAGCGGCTTTTTTTGGTGGTTAACGGCGCCGGCGTTCAGGCCGCAGCAGACGGTGCCGCGGCGGAACGATCATCGGACGGCGGGGGCCAAAGACCGGCGCACGGTGCCTTCAATACGGACGCCAGAAGAGAAACATCGGCGTGTTGAGATAGTTTTCCAGCCGCTTTTTCTCCATTTCGGCCTCTACCGCGCGCCGCTGCGCCCGCTCGAGCGCCCAGCGCAGGTCGATCTCCTCGCCCTCGACGCCCTGAGGCCGTTTGAGTGCCACAGTCTCGCCGTAGCGTAGATCACAAACGGGAAGGGGATTTTCAGAGTGCGCCTCGGCGCCGCTCGGCCAGCGGGCGGTAAAGCCCTGCACCTTTGCGCAGCGCATCGGATCCGTGGGATCAATGCTCTGCTCGAGCACATCCTTGTCAAAGTTCACTTCAACGGGTGCATAGCCGTATTTGACCGTGCCGGCACGGTTGGTGATCATGGCGCCTTCCGGATCGGAGGTCACAGTCACCGTCGTGGTGCAGCCGGTGAGAAAAAGGGCGCAGGCGAGGGCGGCAAGCCCTCTGGTGTTAGTCACGCTGAACATGGTCTCTCACCTCTGAGAAATCGTCTGAGCCTCTCGCAGGATGCGGAGGCTTCACCGGAAAGTCTACTCTATTTCCGTGAGCGGTGTCACACAGGCGCTTCCGGTCTCGGCGGCCGGATTGATCGGAATGACGCGCTGGTTGGCGCTCCCGCAGTAGCGCCCTTTTTCGGTGAGAAGCTGTTTCTGCACGAAAGGTCCGTCCACGAGCACGTCAACGGCCTGAACAAGTTCACTCGTTTTCACCTTCTCATAGACGCGCCCCGTCCAGAGCCAGATGTCTTTACTGCCGCCGAACCGTTCTCTCACGGCACGCACCAGCTCAAGGAGCACCGGTTCGTTTTCGGGTTCAAGCGGATCGCCCCCGAGCAGCGAAAGCCCCTTGACGTAGGGCTCGGCGAGCGCCGTGAGAATCCGCTCGCGGGTTTCATCCGTGTAGGGAAGGCCGGCCCGGAAGTTCCAGCTCTCCTCGTTAAAGCAGCCGCGGCAGTGCACGCGGCAGCCCGAGCAGAAAAGCGACACCCGCACGCCCGGACCGTTGGCGGTGTCGCACGTGTTGAGACCAATGTAGTTCATGAGAGAGTGTTGTAATCCGATGGTTATCAGAAAGAGCGGGGGTAACAACGGCTGCTGTCACCCCCGGCTGACCGTGACGGGAGGCCAGAGTCTCCCTTACATGCTCACGCGGTTTTTGATTTCGGCCATCTTGCCGTCATTCATACGCGAGGAGCCGTTGACATTGGAGTACCCGAGGTAGCCGCACACGCGGCTGATCACCGAGAGATTCTTGCTGCCGCAGTGCGGGCACGTAAAGAGCACGTTCGTGGAGTGCTCGCCGCAGTCCCCGCAGTAGGCGCTGTCAAAGTTGACCCCCTGATAGAACCCCTTGTTCATGCCGCGCTGAATGATCGCTTTGACGGCTTCGAAGTTCTCCGGATTGTCAAGGCGCACATACTGGATGTGACCGCCCTCGCACAGGTGGAAGTCCGTGAACTCGCGGTCCTGCTTTTCAAAGGGCGTGATCGCCTCGGTGACATTCACATGGAACGAATTCGTGAAGTACTCTTCGCTGTAGTGCTCGGTGCTGGCAAACACGTTTTCGATGTTGCGGCTCTTGCAGAAGCGGTCATACTGTTTGGCCTGCGTGGCGCAGAGCGACTCGGCAGGCGTGCCGTAGATGGCGTACAGGTAGCCGTCCTCCTTCTTGAAGCGGGCGAGCACCTCCTGGAGGTGACGCAGAAGTTCGGCGGAGAATTCGCCCCCTTCTTCAACAAGGCGCTTACCAGACCAGAGGAAGGTTGCCTCATCAAGGGCGGTAATGCCAAAGGAGGCCGTCATGTAGCGCACCAGATCGCCCACGCTGTCATCGGGGTGGAGCGTTCCTTCATAAAAGCCCCCCTGCGTGAAGGCGAGCGGATTGCTCGAAGCCTTCTGATCGCGGATGATCTCGTAGCGCTTCTGGAAGAACTGGCGGATCACTTCGAGGCGCTCGTCAAGGAGCTGCCAGAAGGTCGTCTTCCAGGAGTTCGGGAATTCAAGCTGTGCAAGGCGCAGGATGATCGGAATATTGAGACTCACGGCACCGATGTTGCAGCGGCCCACCGTGATCGCCTCCCCGGCCTCGTTCTGCCAGAACGAGAGGAATGCGCGGCAGCCCATCGGGGACGTGATGGCCCCGTACTGCTGGAAGATGCGCGAGACGCTGCCCGAGTTCGAAGAAAGGCTCAGGTAGTCCGGGTACATGCACTCGGTGGAGGTGCGGATGGCCTCGTCAAGAAGCTCGGCGCTGAAGCGGTCCTTTTCGATCTGCTTTTCGTCATACAGATACACGAGCTTCGGGAACACCACCGGCTTGTGATCCTTGCCGTGGCCGTTACGGCGCACAGAGAGCATCACGCGGGAGATGCGCGAGAGCCAGAACTTTTCCATGTCCGAGAGCTTTTCGGGGTACCACTGACCGAAGGTGATCGTCGTGAAGGCGAAGTCGCCGCGCGAGCAGGGGACGGTGTTGAGCTTGAGCTCAAGCGACTGGAAGCCCTGTTCGAGTTCGCGGATCACGTCCTTGTCAGCCCATTCGCGGGCCTTCTCTTCACTGAGCCCCATTTCCGTGTATTTGCTCATCGCCGCCTTGTGGGACTTGAGCACATAGGGCAGCAGCACCTTGTCGAGCTCGGGCAGCGTAAAGCCGCCGAACTGCTGGGCGGTGGCCACAAGCGTGATGTCGCCGATCACCTGCAGGGCCGAGAGCACTGTCTTGGGTTCGGAGTACTGCACGTTACTCATCTCAAAGCCGCCCTTGAGCACGTTGCCGATGTCAAAGAGGCAGCAGTTGATGCAGCCGAGAATCATGTCACGCAGGTCGTGAATATAAATGTCGCCGCGCTCGATGAGATCCTTCTCCTTGCGCGAGAGATAGAACTGCTTGTAGAGACTCTTGGTGAGGTAGCCCTTGATGAGCGAACCTTTCGTGGACACGAGCGAGCTGTCGTAGTTGGCGTTTTCACGGTCACCGAGGCGCAGCACACCGTCGGCGTCCTGACGGAGCTGCTCAAAGGTTTTGGCGTAGGTCGTCTTGTAGTAGCGGTATTCGGCATAGGCCTCGGCGACCTCCTTGTAGGAGAGGTAGCGGAGCACCTGGATGACGAGTTCGTGCAGCTCAAGCACGCTCACATTGGGGCGCTTGCCGAGACGGCGGCTCACTTCGCCGGCGATCTGGTCAAGACCGTCCTCGTCGATGGTCACATCGCAGCGGAAGGCGGCTTTTTTCACCGCATCTTTAATCTTGAATGCCTGGAACGGTTCGGTGGATTTATCTTTTTTAATGACGAGTATCATCTGCCTGTCCTGTGGTTGTGAGGGGGTTCCGCGGCGCACGAAAGGATAGGGGATGCGCGAAGCGGAGACCGGCATCTAAAACTTTTAAAATTCATTCAACGCCAAAAAGTCTAGCGCCGATATTTCCCGCCGGACAATAGGGAAATCCTTGTGCCCATACTCCATTTGGGGGATGGTGCGGGGCATCGGGGAGGGTGTGCAAACACTCACTTCGCCCGCAGCGCGTTATTAAATTCTGATCATGTGAGCCGCACACAGAAAGTCTTTGAAATTTTTGAATTCTCAGGGGCTTTTATGGCGTTTCCCGCCCCCTGAATGCATTAGTTTCTGATGAGAAAACCGCCGCCGTAAAAAGGTTATATTCTGACGATCTGAGGGGGTGACGAAGGCGGTTTTATTTTTCTATTGCACATTCCCTTTTTATAATTTTCGTCAATGACGGGCAAAATTGATTACCATATCTATGGATTGGAAGGGGTGAAAAACACAAATTCTAGTGTTAAGCTTTCCGGTGCGTGTGATGTCCGAAAGTCCCAAAAGGTGCGAAACCGGCTTTTTGAGACTGTTCAGCGCCCGCGCATTTCTTTATAATTCAAGGACTTCTTTTAAGAAATAATTAACCGCAGTGTGAGCGGATTTACTCGTTTAAAATCCGGGACTCCCGAACAGACACTACCCATGACGGCGACCAAATATCAGAATGCTTTGCAGGAGCTGAGTTTTCAGGATCTGATTTTCCTGATCTCGCTCAGTAAAACACGCAACATGAGCCAGACAGCCACCGAGCTGCAGTTCTCGGTGAGTTCGGCGACGCGGCATCTTGCGCATCTGCGCGAGATTTTCAAGGACGAGCTTTTCGTGCGCTCGGGGCAGGTGCTTGTGCCCACGCCGCGCATGCTCGAACTCGAAGGCCTGATCACCGATCTGCTCGAGAATTCCAAACGGCTCTTTGAGCGCGAAACGATCAACCTCGGGGAAAGCGAACGGCAGCTGCGGCTCGCCGTGAGTGATCACCTCTTTCACAGTCCCTTCACCCGCGTGATTCTCAAACGCTTTTTCACTGTCGCGCCGCATGCGGTCTGGAACATGACGCCGGCGGATAACCGGCTCTTTGACCGGTTGAGAGAAAACCTCATCGACGTGGCGCTCTATCTGGGCAACGACACGCACAAGGAGGAGTTTCACTCGGTGGACCTGTACCGCGGCCGCTACGGCATGCTCGTGCGCGAGGATCATCCGCTCGTGGCGATGTCCGGCCCCCAGCGAACGGTCAACAAGGACATGATCGCCCCCTTCCGCTCGATCCGCTACATCTATATCGACGGTGCGCCGAGTGAAGAGGAGGAGCGCATGCGTCTTGCGGTGGGGCAGCCCGTCGGCGTGGTGACGCCCTACAACACGTCGATTCCCGTCATTATCGAAGAGACCAACTACACCTTCATCGGGCCGCTGATCACACTCAACCGCTATGTGCACTCGAGTGCCAATCCGGGCCGCTTCCGCGTGCTGAAGCTCGCCGAGGACTACGGCTACTTTGTGCCGAAACTCATCTGGCACCACCGCTCGCACTCGGATCCGTTCCTGCAGTGGGCCCGGGCGCTCATTATCGACACGTGCCGCACGGAGGCACAGGCGCTAGACAATACGGTGCTTGAGGCGTAAAGGCACTCATTGAGAAAAAGAAAAACGGCGCTCACGGGGTGTGAGTGCCGTTTTTTGTGTCTGTCCAGGGACGCTCAGAGGAAGGTGTCGGCGATGCTCTTGGGGTGGTAGCCGAGCGTTGTGATCGCCACCACATGTTCGCCCGCTGCGAGGTGCAGCAGCTCCTCGACGTGTGTGCGCTCAAAGCCCGTGCGCGGCACACAGGCGATGTTGAGCGCCGTGGCCGCCAGACACATGGCCTGCAGCTTCACACCCACGTCAAGCGTCATGGCGCGCTCGCGCATCTCTTCGAGCTTGCGGCTGTCAATCCCCCGGGGGCGCACCCGGTCAATCACCTTTTCGCCGAGCCGCGAGACAAAACTCTCGGTGCGGGAGCGGTTGCTTACAAACACCACGTGCACGGGGGCGATTCTGAGCGTGGGCTGCGCGAAAATCGTCTCACTGCGGATGTCACGCAGTTCACAGAAAATCAGTCCGTTTTTCTCCGGCACCCAGTGCCAGATCCCGTTGGCCTTGAGCACATAGATGTCCACCTCCTGCCAGTCGAGTGCGCTCGGCGTGGTGCGTTTGCCGGATTTGTGCGTAATGCCGTCGGCAGCCCAGAGCAGGGTGGCGAGGTCGGCGTCAGTGAGCGGCTCATCGCTGAAGGTGCGCGAGGAGCGGCGCCGGGCAAGCGCGTCGCTCAACGTCATCGTCATCGGACGCGGCTCGGGGAGCTGGCGAAAGACCACGTGATTGTCACGGTCTTCAAAGCGGTTTTTAATCTCTTCGAGAAGCCCCTTGAAGCGTTCGCCGATGTCATGAAACCACCGCTCGGAAACGGCCTCTTTAATCGTGCGGGTAATGTTTTTCATATCAGATTTCCGGCCGCGCTGCACCGGTGTCGGCAGCAGCGGCAATCAGTTTTTTAATTGCTCTAATTCTACGCACAAGACTTGTGAGCGGGTGGCAGAGCACGGCATAATGTTACGCAAATATCCGTTTAGCGCTTTTTAATTCCCACTATGAAGTCCACCGTAGAACTGCGTGAGAGTCCTCACGACGAGAAAACCGTCTCCTTTTCACTCATTGTCTCCCGGGCGAGAGCTCCGGCGATGCGCCGCTACCTCGAGAGCCTCGTGGCGCTGATGAATCTCGAGGCCGTTGACGGCGCTGAGGAGATTGATTTTCATGCGCGCGCCGAGTCCCCCTCACAGGCGCTCAAGCGGCTGCGGCTCGAGCGCGGCCTCACGCAGAAGGCCGTCGCGACGCTCCTTGGCGTCTCGCAGGCCAGGGTGTCGGACTTCGAGCAGGGGGTCAAAAGCATCCCCGTTGAGGCTGCCCGTCAGCTCGCCGCCTTTTTTCAGGTGAGTAGCGCAGTGTTTCTGCAGTAGGGCAGGACTGAAAAAAAGCGCAGACCCGGATAAAGGTGTCTGCGCTACTGGTTTAGAAATCGTCGTGTTTTCGCGAGGCCCGCGGACGGATCAGCATACGGGTGCTGAATTTGTCCGAGCCGTTTGCGCGCGCCTCTTCACTCAGCCGCCCGAAGAGCCCCTGCGCCTCGGGCGTGAGCGCAAGCGAGGAGAGGGTGTAGTCATTGAGTTTGCTGTAAAACGCTTCGCTTGCCTCATCCTTGATGAAGCGGAAGCGGCAGGCTTCAAAGAAGGTGCAGCGCGGATTCTCGCAGTCGATGAGCGGTTCATCCCCGCCTTCGAGCTGACGCACCAGATCACCGATGCGGTACTCGGAGGGGTCACGCGCGAGCCGGATGCCGCCGCCGCGTCCGCGGAACGACACTATCCAGCCACGGGCATTCATAAAGTGGGCAACCTTCACAATGTGGTTGCGCGACCATTTGAACTTTTGTGCTAGCTCGTTAACAGTGACGAGTGACGTACGATTTTTAAAAGTAAGGTACATCAGCACGCGGAGGCTCAGGTCTGTAAAACGTGTCAGATGCATGAAAGTAGTCCTGTTGAGTCGTAGGGGACCGGAACTGAAAAAAGGGCAGCCGGTCAGATTATCGCTGATTATCGTTTTCGGGTCAGGTCTCTCTGATGGGAGGTATCCTGGCGCATACTGGAGCCGAAACTTAAAAAGGACTGTGCGCAGAGTGGTCGCTCTGCTTTTTTGCCGTCATTGCGGCAGCACCGAAGCGGCACAAGAGCTTTGAAAAAAGAGTCTTCATGCATGTTTGTGGTAACAGCTGAGAAGATACTGCTTTCTTAAATGC
>OGMW01000998.1_pt1 | contig 27170 bp, 30 predicted proteins | sample 1573281 | NCBI WGS metagenome assembly OGMW01 (sample SAMEA2581907, study PRJEB24529) | metagenome | biome: Human gut stool | place: China | collected 2011 | reverse complement strand
AGGCAGCGGGAGGTGCTCACCCTGTATTATGCCCAGGGGCTGAACATGCGGGAGATCGGGGAGCGGCTGGGGGTGGACAAGTCCACGGTGTCCCGGAACATCAAGCGGGGGGAGCGGAGGCTCCAGCGCTGCCTGCGCTATGGGGCGGAAGCATTTCTGCGCAACCTGTATGACTGAGGATTGCGGCCCCTGGAGGGCTGTGGTAAGATAGAAAAAACGGCTGAGGGGAGCATGTGCATGAAATATCGGGCCATCTGTTTCGATTTTGACTATACCCTGGGGGACTCCACCGACTCCATCGTGGCGGGATTCCAGTATGGATTCACCCGCCTGGGGTGGCCGGCCCCCGACCGGGAGACAGTGAGAAGGACGGTGGGCTATCTGCTGGAGGATGCCTACACCCTGCTTACAGGGGATCGGGACCCGGAGCACCGGGCGGCCTTCCGTCCCCTGTTCCTGGAGGCGTCCATGGAGCGCCAGCGCCGGGAGACCACTCTGTTTCCTGGTGCCCCGGAGCTGCTCCGGGAGCTGAAGGCCCGGGGGATCAGGCTGGGGATCGTGAGCACCAAGCGCAGTGATACCCTGGAGGCCATCCTGGAGAACCGGGGGGTGCTGGGGGAGCTGGACCTGATCATCGGCAGCGACCGGGTGAAGCGGCATAAGCCGGACCCGGAGGGGCTGCTGGCTGCCATGTCCCGACTGGGGGCGGGGCCGGAGGAGACTTTGTTCTGTGGAGACACGGTGCTGGATGCGGGGGCGGCCCAAAATGCGGGGACAGAGTTCGCCGCGGTGCTCAATGGCACCACGCCGGCCTCTGCCTTCCGGGAGTGGCCCCATGTCCACATCGCCCCGGACCTTTGGGACCTGAAGCGGTGGCTGGAAGAACAATAAAAAGGCGGCAGGCCATGCCTGCCGCCTTTTTTCTGCCCCGTCCCTCTTGACATACCTAGAATATCTTTGTATATTGAGCCTAGAGGTACTAGGTATATCGTCCGGCAGGGGCCGGAGAAAGGACGGCGAACATGAAATTCGATAAAGGGCTGATCGCGGGCAGCTCTACGCTGCTGGTGCTGACTCTGCTGGAGAGCGGGGACATGTACGGCTATCAGATGATCGAGGAGCTCTCCCGCCGCTCCAACGACGCCTTTCAGTTCCAAGAGGGGACCCTGTACCCCATTCTCCACGGGCTGGAGAAGGGGAAGTACCTGAGCGGCTATCAGCAGCAGGCCCCCTCCGGCCGGATGCGGAAGTACTACCGGCTCACCCGGAAGGGGCGGGAGCTGCTGGCGGAGAAGAAGGCGGAGTGGGCCAGCTTCCACCGTGGCGTGGCCGACGTGCTCTCCGGCGGAGCCAACGCTCTGGCGTGAAGGGGATGAGAGGCCGGAGGCGCGCCGGTATGACCGGCGAAAAGCGGCTGGCGCTGAACCTGCTGATCCTGGCGGCGCTGACGGAGGCCTACGTGACGCCCCTCGCCGCGGGGCTGTTCCTCTGAATCACAATCCACAGAAAGGATGCATTTCCGACTATGAGTAAAACCACCATCCCCTCCGGCTACCGGATGCCCCTCAGCAACAACGAGCTCCAGCGGGCCATCGAGCTGATCCACCAGGAGTTTCAGCACAGCCTTTGTGTGCGCCTGAACCTGCACCGGGTCTCCGCCCCCCTGTTCGTGGACGGCCGCACCGGCCTGAACGATGACCTGAACGGCGTGGAGCGCCCTGTCTCCTTTGACATCCCCGATGTGGGCACCGACGGCCAGGTGGTCCACTCCCTGGCCAAATGGAAGCGCCTGGCCCTGAAGCGGTACGAGTTCCCCGAGGGAACGGGCCTCTACACCAACATGAACGCCATCCGGCGGGACGAGGAGGTGGACAACCTCCACTCCATCTATGTGGACCAGTGGGACTGGGAGAAGCATATCTCTCCCAAAGACCGGAACGTGCTGTACCTGAAGGAGACGGTGCGCGACATCGTGGGCGCCATCTGCGACACCTCCGCTGCCCTGCGCAACGCCTTCCCTGCCCTGACCTTCAAGCCGGACCGGGACGTGTACTTCATCACCACCCAGGAGCTGGAGGACCGCTATCCCGACCTGACGCCCAACGAGCGGGAGGTGGAGATCTGCCGCAAGCATCACACCGTGTTTCTGATGCAGATCGGCAAGACCCTGGCCTCCGGCAAGCGCCATGACGGCCGCGCTCCCGACTACGACGATTGGGAGCTGAACGGCGATATCCTCATGTGGAACCCCATTCTGGAGCGGAGCTTCGAACTGTCCTCCATGGGCATCCGGGTGGACGCCGCGGCTCTGGACCGCCAGCTGACTGCTGCGAACTGCAACCAGCGCCGGGAGCTGCCCTTCCACAAGATGCTGCTGAACGGTCAGCTGCCCCAGTCCATCGGCGGCGGCATTGGCCAGTCCCGGCTGTGCATGTTGCTGATCGGCACCTGCCACATTGGCGAGGTTCAGGTGAGCCTGTGGGATGCTGACACCACGAAAACATGTGAAGATGCTGGTATCACGCTGTTGTAAAGTAAAGTTACCATACAGAAAAGTCGCCCGCCGCAGATCACGGCGGGCGGTTTTTTCCGCTCCTTTCGGGCCTTTGAAACGGAAAATGCCCCCGCCGGAACTCCGGCAGGGGTATTTTCTCATCCTCTCAATGGAGCAGCTCGTCGGCAATGGCGTCCGCCAAGGACTCCAGCCCCCGGCGCTGGGCCTCCTTGACAGAGGACTTCAGCGTCACGGTCCCCTCCATCACCCGCATCTCTTTCATCTCCTCCAGGAGCTTGGTCATCAGCATCCCGGAGCGGGCGGCCCAGGTGCCGTTCTCGATCAGGGCCACGGAACGGCCCCGGAGACCGTGGCAGGCCAGATCCCGCAGGAAGTTCTCCATAGGGGTGTAGATCTCCCCGTTATATGTAGCGGAAGCCAGCACCAGATGGCTGCACCGGAAGGCCTCGCTGACAAGGTAGGACACGTCCGTATGGGACACGTCGTACAGGGAGATGTTCTTTACGCCCCTCTCTGCCAGGCGGGCGGCCAGGATCTCCGCGGCGTTCTCCGTGTGGCCGTAGATGGAGCCGCAGAAGATGGCCACGCTCCGGTCTTCGGGGGTGTAGGTGCTCCAGCGCTGGTATTTCTCCAGGAACCACTCCAGATTCTCCCGCCAGATGGGACCGTGGAGGGGACAGATCATCTGGATCTCCATCCCGGCGGCCCGCTTCAGCAGGGACTGGACCTGGGCACCGTACTTGCCCACGATGTTGGTGTAGTAGCGGCGGGCATCGTCCAGCCAATCCCGCTCAAAGTCCACCTGATCGGCAAAGATGTTGCCGTTCAGGGCGCCGAAGGTGCCGAAGGCGTCGGCGGAGAACAGCACCTTGTCGGCGGCGTCATAGGTCACCATCACCTCCGGCCAGTGGACCATGGGGGCCATCAGGAAGGTGAAGGTGTGGCGGCCGGTGCAGAGGGTATCCCCCTCCTTCACCACCACAGCCCGGTTGGAGATATCACAGTCAAAAAACTGGCTGACCATGGGGACAGTCTTGGCGTTGGCCACCACCTGGGCGCCCGGCCAGCGGCGCAGCAGCTCGCCCAGGGTGGCGCAGTGGTCCGGCTCCATGTGATTCACCACCACATAGTCCAGGGGCCGGCCGGCCAGGGCAAACTCCAGGTTCTCGAAGAACCGCTCCCCCACGGCCTTGTCCACCGTGTCCAGCAGGACGGTCTTCTCATCCAGCACCAGATAGGCGTTATAGCTGACGCCCCGGGGAATGGGAAACACATTCTCAAACTTCGCCAGCTGCCGGTCAGAGCCTCCCAGCCAGTACAGGTCCTCGTGGATGTTTGTCACGCAATGCATAGTTGCTTTTCTTCCTTTCTAACGCGTTAAACGCAGCAAAGCGGTGTAGCGTTATTATCCTACACCGCTTTGCGTATTTCGTCAAGCCTCCCGGAACCGCTCCAGCACTTCCGCGTCCCGCTGCCGCTGTTCCTCGATGGACTGCTGCAGCAGCATATCCTTCACCTTCATCAAACGGGTGGTGGTGGCCCGGTCGTTCTCGTCCAGCTTCATGGTGATATACCGGATGGCGTCCTGGGTGTTTGGGATCACCACGTACTCCAGAGCGTTCACCCGGCGGCGGGTCTTTTCGATCTCCTCCGCCATCAGCTGGGCGGATTTCTCCACTTCCGCCAGCTTCAGCATCTTCCGGAACACCTTTCCCAGGGCGTCCACGGCCGTGTCCAGCTCGCCGGAGGTGGCCGCGAACCCGTAAGGGTAGATGTCCGCGTCAGACCGGGTCTGCGTCTGGAAATCATACACCGGCACGTTAACCGACATGATATTTTTGGTGGTCTGCGTCAGCTTCACACTCTGCTTGGGGTCCAGCAGCGCCTGTTCCAGCGCCTGGGAACTCATGAGCGCGGAGGCCACGGTGAAGGCGCCGTGGACTGTCATCAGCTCCTCCTCCACCTCCTGCCGCAGAGCGCGGACCTCCCGCACCGTGTCCAGAAACTGCTTCATCAGCTCGTCGCGCTTGTCTTTCAGCAGCTTGTGGCCCCGCTGGGCAGTGCGGAGCTTGCCCTTCAGGCGGGTGAGCTCCATCCGGGTGGGGTTGACCGTGATATTGGGCATCTGTCAATCGCCTTCTTTCCATCCTGGCCTGGGAGCCCGCGGTCAGCGGCCCGGCGCCTCCGCGCCGCAGCAGACGCGTGGCAAATCCTCATCATGGGCCGCAGCCAAGAGAGGGCGGCCGCCAAAATCCCGGGGTCCCCGGAAGGGGCTCACAGCTCCTTCTTGGGCCAGTACTTTTCGATATACTCCGGCTTGATCCGCTTCAGCTCGCTCTTGGGCAGGATACTCAGCAGCTCCCAGCCCAGATCCAGCGTCTCCTGGATGGAACGGTTCTCCTCGTAGCCCTGGTTCACATACCGCTTCTCAAACTCGTCGGCAAATTTGGCGTACAGCAGGTCCGTGGGCGTCAGAGCCGCCTCGCCCAGAATGGACATCAATTCCTTGTTGTCCTTGCCGGTGGAGTAGGCCGCGAACAGCTGGTTCATGGTGCCGGAGTGGTCTTCCCGGGTCTTGCCCTCGCCGATGCCCTTGTCCTTCAGACGGCTCAGAGACGGCAGCACGTCCACCGGCGGGTGGATGCCCTTACGGTACAGCTCCCGGCTGAGGATGATCTGCCCCTCGGTGATATAGCCCGTCAGGTCGGGGATCGGGTGGGTCTTGTCATCCTCCGGCATGGTCAGAATGGGGATCAGCGTGATGGAGCCCTTCTTCCCCAGCTGGCGGCCGGCCCGCTCGTAGATGGTGGCCAGGTTCGTGTACAGATACCCGGGGAAGCCGCGGCGGCCGGGGACCTCCTTCTTGGCGGCGGAGACCTCCCGCAATGCCTCGGCGTAGTTGGTGATGTCAGTCATGATGACCAGCACGTGCATATCCTTCTCAAAGGCCAGATACTCCGCGGCGGTCAGGGCCATCCGGGGGGTGGCGATGCGCTCCACCGCCGGGTCGTTGGCCAGGTTCGAAAACATGACCGTCCGGTCGATGGCGCCGGTGCGCTTGAACTCGCTGACGAAGAACTCCGACTCCTCAAAGGTGATGCCGATGGCGGCGAACACCACGGCAAACTTGGAGGTGTCGTCTCCGATCACCTTGGCCTGCCGGGCGATCTGGGCCGCCAGATTGGCGTGGGGCAGACCGGAGCCGGAGAAGATGGGCAGCTTCTGCCCGCGGACCAGGGTGTTCAGCCCGTCGATGGTGCTGACGCCGGTCTGGATGAACTCGTTGGGGTAGTCCCGGGCCGCCGGGTTCATGGGCAGGCCGTTGATGTCCCGGTACTCCTCCGCCAGGATCTCCGGCCCGCCGTCGATGGGCCGGCCCATGCCGTTGAACACCCGTCCCAGCATATCGGCGGACACGCCCAGCTGCAGCGGATGGCCCAGGAAGCGGACCTTGGCGTCCGCCAGATTGATGCCGGCGGCGGACTCGAACAGCTGCACCACCGCGGTGTCGCCGTTGACCTCCAGCACCTGGCCCCGGCGGACGGAGCCGTCGTGGAGCTCCACCTCCACCAGCTCGTCATAGGTGACGCCGTCCACCATGCGGACGATCATCAGAGGACTAGCGATCTCCTCTACCGTTCTGTATTCCCGGATCATGCGTCCTCTCCTCCTTCCTCCGCAATGGCGGTGATCTCCTGCTCCATCTCCGCGGAGATCTGCTGGTAGACCTGCTGGTACTCCTCAGCCGGCACACTCTTGGCCCGGCCGATCTTCTCACGGGACGGAACGGCGAAGAGCTTCGCCACCGGCGCGCCCTTGGAGATGGCCTCCCGGCACAGCCGGTCGTACCGCAGGACCATGGCCAGCAGCTTTTCCTGCCGGTCGTAGCTGGAGAAGCTGTCCACATCCGCAAAGGCGTTCTGCTGCAGGAAGTCCTCCCGCACCATCCGCGCCACCTCCAGCGTCAGCTGGTCCGCCGGGGACAGGGCGTCCTTGCCCACCAGCTGGACGATCTCGTTCAGGCTGGCCTCACTCTGGAGGATGCTCATGGCGCTGGCCCGGTCCTCCAGGAACTCCGGTCCCAGGTTCTCGTCAAACCAAGGCTTCAGGGAGTCCAGATACAGGGAGTAGGAGTTCAGCCAGTTGATGGCCGGGAAATGGCGCTTGTAGGCCAGGGACGAATCCAGGGCCCAGAAGACCTTGACAATCCGCATGGTGGCCTGCGCCACGGGTTCGGACAGGTCGCCGCCCGGCGGCGACACGGCGCCCACGGCGGTGAGGCTGCCCCGGCGGTCATCGGAGCCGATGCAGGCCACGCTGCCGGCCCGCTCGTAGAACTGGGCCAGGCGGGAGGCAAGGTACGCGGGGTACCCCTCCTCGCCGGGCATCTCCTCCAGCCGGCCGGACATCTCGCGCAGGGCCTCCGCCCAGCGGGAGGTGGAGTCAGCGATGACCGCCACGTCGTAGCCCATGTCCCGGAAGTACTCCGCGATGGTGATGCCCGTGTAGACCGACGCCTCACGGGCGGCCACGGGCATGTCGGAGGTGTTGGCGATCAGCACCGTCCGCTTCATCAGGGACTCCCCGGTGCGGGGGTCCTTCAGCTCCGGGAACTCCCGGAGCACGTCGGTCATCTCGTTGCCCCGCTCGCCGCAGCCGATGTAGACCACGATGTCCACATCCGCCCACTTGGCCAGCTGGTGCTGCACCACAGTCTTGCCGGAGCCGAAGGGCCCGGGCACGGCGGCGGTGCCGCCCTTGGCAATGGGGAACAGGGTGTCAATGACCCGCTGGCCGGAGCACAGCGGCCGCTTGGGGGGATATTTGTGCTTGTAGGGCCGCCCGATCCGGACCGGCCACTTCTGCACCATGGTCAGGGGCACGTCCTCCCCCTTGTCAGTGCGCAGGGTGGCCACGGTCTCCTCCACGGTGAAGGAGCCGCTCCTGATGTCCGTAATGGTGCCGCTCATGTTGGGAGGCACCATGATCTTGTGGAGCACCACCGGCGTCTCCGGCACGGTGCCAATCACGTCGCCGCCCTCCACCTTTGTGCCGGGGGTGACCACGGGGGTGAAGTCCCACTTCTTCTCCCGGTCCAGGGCGGGGACCTCCACGCCCCGGGTGATGTTGGCACCCACCTTCTCCACGATCTTCTCCAGCGGCCGCTGGATACCGTCATAGATGCCTTCGATCATGCCGGGGCCCAGCTCCACGCTCATGGGAGCGCCGGTGGTGACCACCTCCGCCCCCGGTCCCAGGCCGGAGGTCTCCTCGTACACCTGGATGGAGGCGGAGTCCCCCTTCATCGTCAAAATCTCGCCGATCAGCCGCTGGGGGCCGACGCGGACCACGTCGGACATATTGGCGTCCGCCAGGCCCGTGGCCACCACCAGCGGTCCGGATACCTTCACAATCTTACCGCTCAAACTCGCTCAACCTTCTTTCACACCAGTTTCGCCGGAAGGACCTCCGGCGCGAACCGCCGGAGCCAAGAAATAGTGCCCGGAAAAACCCGCGGTTTTTCCAGTTCTCCCACCGTAAGGCAAAAGAAAAATATTCATCATGTCCGCCGCAGCGTGTATGCGGTGAACAATCCCCGACTCAGCCGCCTGGGGTGGCGTCCACCAGTCCGCGCCCAAGCCGCTGGAAGCGGCGCGGAAATCCCCTTGGGTGCAGACCGGCGCGGGAATTCAGCGCAGGCGGGTTCGCCCGCCGGCACATCTCAGGGAAAACAGCCGAAACGCCGCCAGAGGCGGAAAAGCGGGGCTGTTTCGAGGAAGGCCCCCGGTCGGCAGGTGCGGCAACACCTGCTGACCGGCTTGGCCCGACGGTGTGCACACGAGGCGCGATTGCGGCCCAAACAGGGTCGAAAATCGCAATGCCATAGCGGCGTCAGCCTGTTCTCCTCAGAGGATATCCGCGCCCACCGCTCTCTGAATGGACTGCTGGATGTTGTTCATACCGATGCCGAGAGAGCCCTCCCGGCCGGGGATCAGGATGATGGCGGGCCGCAGCTCGTCCTTATACCGGTCCAGCACGTCCGGCAGGTCCTTTGCCAGCTGCTCCGTCAGATAGATGATGCCGCAGTCGCCGCTCTTTGCCAGCTCCCGGATGGTCTCCCGGGCCTCCTCGGGGGCGGTGACGGGATACGTCTCCAGTCCCAGGGCCCGAAAGCCCATGACGGACTCCCAGCTGCCGATCACGGCGATCCGATACGTTGTGGCCATGGCGCCGCCTCCTTACACATAGCTTGCCCGCAGGCGGGTGCGGATCACCGCCGGGTCGATGCCGGCGGCGCGGCCCATCAGCAGGATCCGCAGGTTCGTGTACTCCGTCTCCCGTGCGGCCAGATAGCTTACCAGAGGGGCCTCGCCGAAAGGCACGGACTGAGCGCCCGCCAGATAGTCCCCCACCGCGTCGTCACAGAGCTTTTCAAACGCCGTCAGGGGGCCGCCCTTCAGGGCCTCTGCCCCTGCCTCCGCGGCGTCGCGGAAACGGGTGGCGCCGTAGAGCTCCCGCAGGCCCGCGGCCCCGCTGGAGGCGGCCTTTGCCACCGCATCCGGAGCGAGGTCTCCCCCCTCCAGCAGCGCGCCCAGGAGGAAGTCCGCCCCCTTTCCCATGCGCAGCGTCCGCACCGCCGTCCGCAGGTTCACTGCGTCAACCTGCACCGCCACATAGCCCCGGAGGAACGCGCTGCCGGTCTCCTCTGCCAGGGCCGCCATATCCCGGTAGCACCACCGGTCCAGCACGATGTCGCTGAGCTGGGGATCTCGGGTGGTGTCCAGAACCTCCCGGGCCTCCACCACGGCCGCGGCCAGCGTCTCCGGCAAGCCATCCAGCTCCCGGGATCGGACCGCCTCTGCCAGTTCGGCGGTGCTTACCCGGCCCATGTCCATCAGCATACGGTCCGGGGCGGTGCCCACAGCCTCCGCCTTCAGCAGGGCCTTCACATTATGATAGTCGTATTTCACTTTGAAGAGATCGATATACCGGGCGTCCGGCGTTCCCTCCGCCAAGTCGGCCAAGGTGGCCTCCCGCACGGCGGACAATGCCGCGTCCATGGCCTCCGGCCGCCGGGGATCCAGCTGGGGATACCCCCACTCCTGCAAGAGCTTCCCCGCGTCCTCGCCGCTTTTGGCATCCAGGATCTGCTCCATCCGCTCCGCCGTCAGAAGCCCTGTCTCCAGGGCCTTCACCCGGGCGGAGATCACCAGGTAATCGGTGTCCTTGATGGTCTTTGCCAAACCGACGCCTCCTTCCTCACGCCTCCGGGAACAGCAGCTTCGCCACCTCGCCGGCGGTCTGCTCCCGCTCCGCGCGCACCAGGGCGTCAAAGGTGCAGTTGACCTCGATGCGCCCATCCTTCAGGATGAAGCCGCCCGAGATGTCGCGGGTCTCCTCCGACACGGCCAGCATGGCCGTGCCCTGCGCGAAGGCGCTGACGCCGGCGGCCACCTTGTTCAGAAGATTGGCTACCACGCCGTCCCCGAGGGGCAGCTCCGGCGCGGCCTCCTTGGCCAGCAGCTCGTTGGCCCGGGCCACAGCCGCCTTGCCGGCGCCCTCCCGATCCTCCGTGGAGAAGACAACCTCCTCCCGTCCGGTGGAGGACGCCCGCACCAGCAGCGCCGCCAGCAGCTCCACATACTGTTCCTGCGGCAGGGAACGGAGCTTTTCCAGCGCCCGCTGGTAAGCCCGTTCCACCATCTCCTGCTTGGCGGTCAGAAGCGTCTTCCGGGCCTCCATCTGGGCGGCGCTGACAAGGCGCTCCTCCCGCTCCGCCGCGGCCCTCTCGCTCTTTGCCAGCAGGTCCCGGTCCTCGGCCTCCGCCTGGGTGCGGAACTTGTCGGCCGCGGCCTCCGCCTGGGCGGCGGCGTCCGCCAGGATGCGGTCGATCTCCGCCTGGGTGTCCGCGCCGATCCGCTGTGTGATCTTGTCGATACCGTTCATACTCTGTCCCCTTTCTCCAGGGTCAGCCGCTGATGTTGATAATCATGAGCATGGAGGCCAGCAGGGACAGGATCGCGTAGAACTCCACCGTGATGCACAGCACCATGCCCTTGGACCAGTCGTCGGGCTTCTTGGCCAGCAGGTTGATGGACCCGGCGGCCACGCGGCCCTGGGCGATGGCAGAGAACAGGCCGCCCAACGCCATGGGCAGGCAGGCCACGAAATACCGCAGCCCCTCCTGCACGGTCATATCAAAGGCGGTGCCGTCCAGCAGCCCCATGCGGAACACCGCGAAAAACCACACCACCAGGCCGTACAGACCCTGGGTGCCGGGGATCACCTGGAGGATCATCACCTTGCCGAACTTGCTGGGATCCTGGCACAGAAGCCCCGTGCCCGCCTCGCCTGCGATGCCGGTGCCTTTGGCCGACCCGATGCCCGAGAGGACCGCTGCCAGACCAGCGCCCAGCAGACCCAATGCCAAACCGCCGAATGCCTCAAAGAACTCCATATCTCGATTCCTCCTCAGTCTTTTTGAATATCCACGTATTTTGTATCCACCGCCAGGGGGCGGAAGGGCTTTCCGCCGTCCTGATAGAAGTTTTTAAAGAACTCCAGGCACTGGAGCCGCAGGTCATGGACGTAGCAGCCCAGCAGATTCAGCGCGAAGTTCAGGGCGTTTCCCGCCATGGAGACGATGAAGAACACCACCACGTTGCCGGGGATGGCGCCCAAGGTGTTGAACACCTGAGCGATGACGCTGCCGGACAGCATCAGGGCCATCAGCCGGGAGTAGGACAGGATGTCCCCGAAATAGCCGGTCACGTGGTTGTACAGGGAGCCGAAGATCCCGGTGATCTTCCCGAATCCCTTTCCGTTGATGACAGGCCCGGCCACTACCAGCACAATGCCCGCATACAGCACCAGGTTCGTCACCCCCAGCACTGCCAGCGCGATTCCGGCGAAGACCACCCACCAGGTGATCTCCTCCCAGAACGCGTCCAGGAACTGTCCGCGCTTCAGTTTCCCTACCACGCTGATCACCATGCCGGTGAGGATCTGGACAAAGCCCAGGCACATGGCGCCCACCAGAATCATCAGCGTGTCGTCCAGCGGCGTGAACAGGGCTGGCAGGGCGAACGTGCTCTCCGGGTGGATCAGCTGGGCCAGCTGGGTGAGGAAATCGCCGAAGAAACCGCCTGTCAGGGCGCCCATCACAAAGGTGCTGATGCCGCACAGGCCCAGCAGGCCGAAGAAGTGCTGCATCGTTCCCTTCGGGCGGTATGTCCGCAGGACAAAGACGGAGGCCAGCATCATCAGCAGTCCGTATCCCATATCCGCCATCATCACGCCATAGAAGAGGATGAAAAACGGCGCCATGAGGGGGTTGGGGTCCACATTGTCATAGGCAGGCAGGGAGTACATCTCCGTCACCATGTTCAGCGGCCGGGTCAGACAGTTGTTCTTCAGCTTCACCGGCACCTCCGGATACTCCTCCGGCGCGGGATCCGCCGCCTCCCAGGCACAGCCCAGGCGCTCCAGCAGGGCGCTCACGTCCGCCATGCGCTCCGCCGGGGCCCATCCCTCGAAGAAGACAATGGTCCCGTCGGTAAGCAGCCGCTCCGCCGCGCTCTCCCGAGCGGTCTCCGCTGTCAGCCGGTCCGCGTAGGTCCGCAGGGTGTCCCGCTCCCGGGCGCTCTCCGCAATGGCCGCCTCGGCCTCCTCCCGCCTGCGCTGGAGCTCCTCCAGCTGCCGGTCGGTCTGCTTCAGATCCGCTGCCGCCGTGCCGGTGACCCCCGGAAAAGCAGCCGCGCTGAAGCCGTGGGCCCGCAGGACCTCCATTACCGGCTCCTCCGCCGCCCGGTGGCAGAGGAGCAGCAGGTATCGCTGCTGCTTGTCGGCGCTGATCTCCAGCAGCTCCGCAGGCAGCGCCTCCAACTCTAGCCGCAGGGCGCCCACGTCCGTTCCCGCGGGGCAGGTCCCCAGGCGGGAGAGCACGTGCTCCGTTCCCTCCGCCTCCAGCGGCAGGTCCAGATCCTGCCAGGGCAGCAGCCCTGCCCGGCGAGCCTGAAGGCGGGACATCTCGGTCTGGATCCCGGAAAGGGTCCGCAGCCGCTCCCCCACGTCTTGGGTGACGGTTTTGGCCTGCGCCTCCAGTCCACCGCCCAGAAACTCCTTCTCTGTGACGAGCCTGCGCTTGACAAACAGCCCGTCCTTCACCTGTCCGTACCGCCGCATGGCGGCCAGGGCGGTGTTCACCTCCGCCAGGGCGCCTTTGGCCTCCGCCAGGCGGGAGCTCTCCCGCTCCAGCAGGCCGGACCAGTCCTCTCCGGCGGTCTCCGGCTCCCGGATCTCCACACAGCCCAGCCGCTGGAGCTGCCCCAGCAGCTCTTCCCGGCAGGCTGCCATGGCGATCACCCGGAGCCTCTTCATCTTTACAATGGCCATGTCAGTCTTTCACAACCCTTCCGACAATGAGATCGGCAGCCATGTCCAGCCGCTTCTCCGCCTCACGGCGCAGGCGCTCCGCCTCCGCCTGGGCTTCTTGCCCGATCTCGTCTCCTCTGGCCGCAGCTCTTGCCTCCGCCTGACGGAGCAGCTCCCGCCCCCGGTCCGCAGCGGCAGCCCGCGTCTGCTGCAAGAGCGCAAGACCGTCCCGCTGTGCATCGGCGACGATCTGTTTCGCCTTTGCTTCTGCGGAGGCCTTGCGCTCCCGGTTATCCGCCTCCACGCGTGTGATGTTCTCGATGACTTCCAGTGGCATCTTCTTCACCTCTTTCCTGTCATGGGGCTTCTCTATGCGAAATGGATGGCTTCAGGGCCTCCCTGCCGCCGCTTGCCGGCGGCAGGAATACCCGGATGGTCGTCTATAGCGCGTCGTTCCTTTCCAGGGCAGTCTCCCCGTTCGTCTTATCTTAGGCAGCTTCGGGGGCAATTATCCGCGGAGTGCGCCCAAGTCTTTGCGGTCGATCTGCGGGCTCAATCCGGCTTTGACCAATGCATGTTTTTCGACCGGCTCACCATTCGAGCGTTCAGATCCGGCGGTGCTCAACCCCGCGGCTCTTTTTCCTCTTTCTTGGTGCTCCGGTCCAGCAGGGCGGCCAGCTCGTTCAGTTCTGTCCCCGCCTGGTCCATCGCCCGGGGCAGCTGAGACAGGTTGACCTCAACTTTCCGCAGCTCCGCCGTCACATGGGAGGCGGTGGACTCGAAGGAGGACATCAGCGTCACATACTGGGCCCGGAACAGCTCCACCGTGCGGCGCAGCCTGGCGGTGGTGGACGCCTCCAGCTCAGCGGCCCGTTTGTGGGCGTCGCACTCGATGTCCCCCACCCGGTCCCGGAACTGGGCGTAGGCCTCCGCCTCCGGCCGGAGCCGCTCCAGCTCAGCGGCCAGCCGTTCAGCCTCCGGCTTGAATGCCTCCAGCCCCTGCCGGGCTGTGCGCTCCTGCTCCAGCTCGGACTGGGCCTGCTCCCGGAGGGCGGTCTCCGTCTCCAGCCGCGTCTGCAGCTCCCGGACCTGGGTCCGCAGGCTGTCCGCCTCTGTCTGCAGGTCCTCGTTCTCCTTCTGCAGCCTCTCCTGGACGGCGGCGGCCTCCTTGGCAGTCTGCTCAATATAGTGGATCACATCCTGCTTGTCGAATCCGCCGAACGCGACGCTTTTGAATGCGTAGTTCTCCATGGTCCGCTTCTCTCTTTCCCGAATGAAAACTTTAACTCCACTTTAGCACAGAACCCCGGCGTTTACAAGGGTTTGAAAATTAACATAAAAAATCCAAAAAAACTCTTGCATTTTGAAATCAGACATGCTATTATAATAAAGCTGTCCGGCAGGACAGGATGTGCGCCCTTAGCTCAGCTGGATAGAGCGTCTGGCTACGGACCAGAAGGCCGGGGGTTCGAATCCCTCAGGGCGTACCAGGAAACCCGCTGATTTCTTTGAAATCGGCGGGGTTTTTGTACTTTTTCGAGGTGTTCATTTTTCTGACCCACGATTTGACCCATTATCTGACCCATTTGCCGCTGGACGGCGCCGGAAGAATTGGACGATTTGGGTGTTTCCGCTACAGCTTCATCTCCATGAAGTGACCCATCTTCTCAGCCGCCTCCTCCTGCATTTTTGTGGTGACATGGGTGTAGGTATCTAACGTAAAGCCAGAGGAATAGTGCCCCAGTATCCCAGAGAGGGTCTTGACGTCCACCCCGTTTTGTAGAGCCAGCGTGGCAAAGGTATGACGCAGGTCGTGGAAGCGGCAGTCTTCCAGTCCCGCGTCTTTGAGAAGCTTCTTGTGAAGATGGTTGATAGTATCCGGGCAATACATCTCCCCTGTCACCGGCGAAGGGAACATGTAGGGATTATTCGGATGCAGACTGTGCTCCTGGACCAACAGGTCTACTGCTTGCTGCGGAATGATGATAGTTCGAATGGAGTGGCGCGTCTTGGGCGGCGATACCTCCAGCACACCATCCCGCCTGGAAACAGACTTTGTGACAGAAATGCTGTGTTTCTCTGCATCAAGGTCGCTCCAAAGTAAAGCAAGTAATTCTCCTTTACGGAGTCCGCTGGTCAATTCCAGGAAAAACATCGGCAGCACATTCCGGGCTGCCGCGGCTTGCAAATAGAAGCCAACCTGCTCTGGCTTGATGACTTTCATTTCTTTTCGGTCCACTCTCGGTGGTCTGCAATCATCCGTTGGATTTTTCAGGATCAGCCCCTCCTTCACAGCTTGACCCAGTGCATTATGAAGCATTGTATGGATCCCGCGAATGGTCTTTGGACTCAGACCGGGATCTGCGTTCCCTTGCGGTCGGATCTTCCCATTTTCCCGCAATTCCTGGTAGAGCTTCTGCAGGCGTAATCCAGTCAATTTCGAAAGCTCTGTTTCTCCGATACGTGGTTCCAAGATCCCTTTGATAAAGTATCGATATTGAACCTCTGTGCTTTTCCGCACATTCGGCTTGATATAAAGGGAAAACCAGGTATCGAGCCACTCACCAACAGTGGATGATGTCCTTGTTTGTTTCTGCGACTCTACGGGGGTATCTCGGATCTGCTCCGCAAAATTCATGGTCAGAGCTTGAAGCTGATTTTCCAAAACCTCACGGAGTTTTCGTTTACACTCCGTTTGCGTTTTTGCCAGCACGCTCTTATAGATTAGCTTCCCTGTCTCATCATCCCGCCCCGCTGTATAGCGGCCTTCCCATCTGCCGTCCTGACGTTTTCGGATACTCCCCTCTCCACGTGCTCTTCGGCCAGGCATTTCAGCTCACCTCCAACCCTTTCGTTAAACTCGTTCAGACACTTTGCTGTCAACCCAGGCCAAGAGCCTGTCCTTGGGCACGACGATCCTGCTCCCAATCAATATGGACGGAAAGTTTTTGCTGTGGGCCAGCTCGTAAGCGCCGGCCCGCGATATACTGAGTACGCTTGCCACCTGCGGGATTGACAACATGACCGGCAATTCCTCAAAGGATTTGTAAAACTGATTCGCCAAATTCAACCGCTCCTTTCTGTGGTCTATTTCTCTCGCCTTAATTCCACAAATACATCTACCACGAAATCATGCAATACATTGAACAAATTCCGTGATCTTTGTAGCTTCTAGAATCAAGGGCTTCTCTGTATTTCTTTGTACAAAGCTATATTCCTTTACAGTTAAATAATTTTCTAGCTTTCTATAATACTGGATCGCGGGCCGGGGAGATTTGCGCTCCCCGGCCCGCAATTTTAAAAAGCGTCCGCTCCCATGAAATCTGTTCTGCTCACATTACCAAGCCATGATCCGAGGCGGACACTTTTATAGATTTTTATTTGTTCCAGCTCTATTTGACACTACTTCCCGAGCTGCCGGGCGGCATACGAACCGGCGTCTGGCGACGCCCTACGGGAATCTCACCCCTCCGAGGATCTCTCCGAGCTGTTCCCGCATATACGGGACAGGTGTACCATTATAGGCTGACAGGATCATGGCGAAACAGCCTGCCAGAGCTGCTTTTGGCTGGGTGGACCCGCTGAGCACCTTATATGGCCGTCTTTAATGCAGACTTCCGCCTGCACAGGTGGTCTTCGCGCACCCGCCGCATCGCTTTTCCCCTTCCGGGGGACTGTCAGCTGATGGGAATCCGCTGCCGGATATTCATTTTTCGAGGTGCACAGAAGCTTCCGAATGTTAGTCGTTCTAGTAGCTTCCCGGCAGAGCGAATTGGATGAGGATGGAGTTCATTACCTTCAGGTCCTCGCCTTCCAGCGTCAATCGGACTCGCACCAACAGAGATGTCTGCGTGGCTGATAGCCGCTTTTGTTCTGGATGGTACCAATTGGAAACACGAATGCCTCCATAAGGGCCAAATGAAGTTTCGATGGGATATGTACAGGCAAGTGCGAGCAAATCACTTCGAATCGTTCGTTCACATACACCGAAGCGGTCTGCCAGATGCTTAGTTGTGTCAAACCGTGCACTGCACAGATATTCCCAAATCGCCTGTCTTCGTTCAGAGGGTCCCAACGACCTCGCCCCCTCGCTCTATGGCTTTGATGGTAGAGTAAGACCCGGCAAGGTAATTGCCGGGTTTTAAATTTTTTTGAATGTTTTAAATATTTTCAGCAAAATCACATTTTTATGATCTCTAATTTGTAATTTTTGCCCACATTGAATGTAATCGTCAAAGCTGGGGGCGGATTAAAAAGTCGAAGAAGATATGAGATACTAATTCTCGAGAAGTCTAAAGACTTCTCGAGAATTCTCATTTTAGAAGGTGGCGGGGAAGATGGGCGCGTGTGAATTGAAACGGCAGGCAAAGCTGGAACAATGGAAGACACAGGTCATAGACTGCCGCAGCAGCGGCATGAGCGTAAGGGGATGGTGTGCGGAACACAATATTTCGGCAAAGACGTACTACCGCCGGGAAAAGGAAATCCTTTCATCGGCAGCCACAGAACTTGTGCCCGCAGTTTCAGCACCGCAGCCACCGGCAGCCTTTGTAGAGCTCTCGCCGTTGCCTGAGCGGCAGACAGCGGGACCGCATCAAGGGCCTCTATTGGGAGCGGGATGGATTTATCCTGTTGTATAAGCGGTTGGAACAGGGTGCATACCAATGGCCGCGAACGGAAAACGAGGTACGGCAATTGACGCCGCAGCAATACCGCTGGCTGATGGAGGGGCTGAAGGTGGAGCAGCTAAAGGCCCACCGTCCGGTGGACGGCCTGCGTATCATTTAGGCGGTAGAATAGCTGAAAACCCTGGAAATACTGGACTTTCCAGTTCAAATATAGTATAATTTACCCATGAAAAATGAAAGAAATCATGGGACAAGCACCCCGGAGATGGTAACCATTTCACGGGCGGAATATGCGTCTCTGAAAGCGGAAAGAGACGAGCTGAACCAGAAATTGGACTGGCTTCTGGAGCAAGTGCGCCTGAACAGGAAGAAACTCTACGGAGTGTCCTCGGAGCGGCTGGAAGAAGAACTGATAGGCCCCAGTTGAGCCTCATGTTTGACGAGACGGAAGCCTGGTTGTCCAGGCGGAGAGCCAAAGAGACGGAGGTGGCCGCCCATACCCGGCGTTCTTCCAGGCCGGAGGAGGTCCTGCCGGACAATGTACCGGTTGAGGTGGTGGAACACCGGATTCCAGAGAAGGAACCAGACTGCCCTGTGTGCGGCACAGCCAAGATGGAGATTGGAAGGGACGTCCGGCGCACATTGGTGATGATCCCGGCCCAGGTGATGATCCGGGAAAACATTTATTTCACCTACGCCTGCCCCAAATACAAGGAGGAAGGGACAGAGACACCAATCCGCAAGGCGGAAAGGCTCCCTGCCCTGACTCCCGGCAGCTATGCCTCGGCGGAGGCGGTCGCCCATATCATGGTGCAGAAATTTGTGATGTACGCACCGTTGTACCGGCAGGAACAGGAGTGGAACCGGGCAGGCGTGCAGTTGAGCCGGCAGACCATGAGCAACTGGGTGCTGCGGGTGGCGGAGGACTGGCTGAAACCGGTATATGAGGAACTGCACAGGCGGCTCCTCCAACGACAGGTGCTCCACGCGGATGAAACCACGCTGCAGGTGCTGAAACTGGAGGGCCGGGCAGCCCGGAGCAAGTGCTATATGTGGCTGTACCGCACCAGTGGGGACGCGAAGTCCCCCGTTGTGCTGTATGAGTACCGGCCTACCCGGAAGGCGGAGAACGCGGCTGCCTTTCTGGAGAGTTTCTCCGGGTGGCTCCATGCAGATGGCTACGCCGGTTACCACCGCCGGTTGCCTAAAAACATCCGGGTGGTTGGTTGCTGGGCGTACCTGCGGCGAAAATTCGATGAGGCGGTGGATGCCCTGCCGAAGGACCAACGCGCAGGTTGTGCGGCACCGGAGGGGCTGGATAATGCCTCTTCGGGATTGAGCAGGAATTGGCAGGGCTGCCGCCGGAAGAACGGTGTGAACAGCGTCTGGCCCGGTCCAAGCCGGTGATGGACGCTTTATTGACATGGGCTGAAACGAAGAGCGCCGCTGTGCCGAAGTCCGCGCTGGGCAAGGCACTGTACTATCTGCGGGAACAGTGGCCATACCTGATCCGGTTTCTGGGGGATGGGCAGCTGGAGATCTTCAATAACCGTGCGGAACGCAGTGTGAAACCCTTTGTAATGAGCCGGAAGAACTAGCTGTTTGCAAATACGGAAGGCGGGGCTCAGAGCAGTGCAATTGTTTATAGCATGATTGAGACTGCCAAGGAGAATCCTCTCTCCCCATACCAGTATCTGACCTGGCTTCTGAGAGATGCTCCGAAACTCGCGGCAGAGGAAAAGAATTTGGCAGAGAGATTATTGCCGGAGAACGCCCCGCAAAGCAGTTGGGATATCCCTGTGAAAATATGACTGTACGCTAAAGAGTCTGCTGATACGCAGGCTCTTTTTCCTTTTAGGTTTCTGAATTTTCTGGTGTCTCTTTTTGTCTCAAAACGGCGAATTTGCGAACTACAGATTTAACGTCAAATTTTTTACCGGAGGTATTTTCTATGGAGGACACACAAGACCTGATTTTTGAAATTGAAGGAAACGTCGGTTCGGTAGGTAGCAGCGATCTGCTGGGTGTTGTCTCTCTGGTCATGACCGGTGGGACAGAAGCCTTGCATCTGGGTAAGACATCGGATTCTTTCGAGCAACAGACTGGAAAGAAAGCAAAAACTGTATCCAGGTCCTTAGCACGTACAACAACTAACATTTGGGAGACTGGAAACAAAAAGATCCTGCGGCAAGTCTATAGCAACCATCTTCCGGTTGAACGTCCTACACCCAAAAATTTCATTATACGGCTTGCGGAATATTTAAAGCGCCAGACCATACGTAAGCAAGACACCCCTTTGAATGGTCTTGAGCGTAATGAAACTATCCCCAAAGAACCAAATGTTCACCAAATGTTCTTTACAAATATTTTTTCCACGAGATACATCCATCCCGCACTTCCTCCTATGGCATTCTAGTACAAGGTCATTTTCCAGATGGCTGGGCCACAATTTCTGTGGTTTCTCCCCCTATCCCACGGCAAAAACGCTGTGGCCTTGCTCGTTAAAAAAGATTCTCGTCTCCAACTTCCCCCTGAGCACCTTTTGGATGTGGTACATGATTTTCTTTCGCAAGAAGTGATCCTCTCTTAATCCTGCGAATCCTATTCAGCAAAAAGGCGGCCATGCGGCCGCCCTTTTGTTGATGCTTCCCGCTGTTTTACGCTTACGATTTGGCACTCCTTTTGGCATATTTACCCCCCTTTTTTTATTTTATCACTTTTGTCTATCTCTGGGGGTGCAGTTCAATGGTATCACATTTTGATACCATCCTCCGGTCCTATCAATATCCTGTCATACCTCCCATGCCGCCTTGTGTTAGCTCGAGATCTTCATGGTCACCCGGCTTGTGGCCCATGACGATCTTCTTCGCCCTGATCTTTCGGAGCAGCTTTCGGTCCACACCATGTCCCGCCGGTGCGGCAGGCGGCACGGAGTTGTCCTGGAATATCTGCCCCAGGTGGTGAAGCAGCTTGGTGGCGGCCAGAAGCATATGAGGACTGTGTGTCATTGAAGTGCGCCAGGAAGAACTGGGCGTACTTGTTTCCCTGTTCCGCCATCGCAGAGAACCAGTCCCAGGATTGATCCGGGTCCCGCGGAACCTCCCGTCCGTCGAGATACAGCCTGCCCAGAGCATACTGGGCGAACTGGTTGCCCTGTTCGGCGGAGGCGGTGAGGTGGTCCACCGCCCCGGGTACATCCTTTGAGACCGCTTTTCCTTCGAAGTACAGCTTTCCCAGCCAGCAGTCGGCGTAGGAATTGTCCTGTGCCGCCGCTTTTTCATACCGAGACACCGCCTCATCCATTCGCTTTTGACTTTGCAGCAGTTTACCAAGGGCGTACTGGGAGAAGTCATGACCAGCTTCAGCGGCACGGCGGAACCACAGCTCCGCCTGTTCGTCATCCGGAAGCACGCCCATGCTGTCCCGCCAGCACTTGTTCAGCAGATGAGCCGCTACGGTGAAGCCGGCATTCCAGAGCTGCTCCAGCATCCGCACCTGTACTGCTTTTTCTTTCTCTGTATTTTCATACTCTGACAGGATTTCCTTGGCAGCCTGGTATGCCTAAGACATCTGCCGGCGGGAGTTCCAGATGTTGTACACCGCCTCCTGATCCTCATCCACTTCGTCTTTCATGGTCGTATCTTCGAAGGTAAAGGCACCTAAGCGCAATTCCTCTGCTTCCCGGATGACCATATTCTTGATGGCTTTGAACTCCTTTTGCTGTGAGAATGGTTTGTGCTCTCTCGGCGCGTCCTTGTAGTAGCGCTCTAGTTCATCCCGAAGTTCGTTCCATTGTCCATAGCACTCCGCCACCTCTGGGAGCCTGGCCAGTTCATCCACGATGGGCGTCTGCTTGGGCTTTTACCGGCTTTCTCAGGTAGCCGTAGACTTTCTTGCCCTTGTAGTTTTCCAGCATTCCGGCCAGCGTTTCCATTTGCGTTTCGATGACCGGACTGTGGCACAGACCTGTTTCCATCCTCCGAATGAGCCGCCCCATGGCCTCTATCGCGGTGTCCCGCACCTGCTGATAGGATAGATCTTTTTGCTGGTAGAGGGACAGCATCTCGTCATGGAAGATCTCATTGGACAGCTTCGAACGCATCTGCTCGATGCCTTTTTCCGTGAGATAGCCTTGCTTGGGGGCTGACGATTAGGCCATCATGTGGATGTGCGGATGGTGCTTTTCGTCATGAAAGGCGGCCCGCCAGCGGAAATTTTGCGGAGAGATTTTCATGGCCTGGGCCAGTTCTGTCTGATGAGCCAACAACAGCTTCCGCCAGCTCTCCGCGGAGTCATACCCCAGCCGGACGGCATCCTCCCGCTTCAGGGAGTAGATGAGGGTCCACACCGGGCCGGTATGCCCATTGATCTCATCCGTAGTTTTCTCCAGGTCGGCGGGACTATCGGCGGAGAACAGTCCGTGGGACCGGGGGGGCGCTCCGCTATATACTCCAGGTAGCCGCCGGGCTTCAACTCCTCCGCACCCTCCCGGGTGGCGATGTATTCAGCGTAGTGTCCGCCGCCGCTTCCCGACTTGATATAGCCCGACTTCTGAATCAGTCCCTCCATTCCTACACCCCTTTCTGGTAGGCGAGGGCGTCATCCATGTCGATCTCACCGTTGGTTTCTCTGACCTCCTTCACGCACCGGACCCGTGTCTTACGCAGTGTGTCCAGAGCCACGTCCATCCCGGCGGCCACCAGATTTCCCATGAGGGCCTCCTCCACCGCCAGCTTGAACAGCAGGTGTCCCATCCGTTTGCCCAGGGCCCCCAGCTTGCCCTCCAGCACATCGGCCAGAACCCGGGGCAGGTAATCGCCGGCCCGCTCCGAATTCAGGTAGCCGGAGTAGAACTGAATCGCCTTTTCGATATACTCATTTTTGGTGGAGCAGTTGTCTTTCTGGTAGTGGGACTCCACCTGATCCCACACGGCATCGTCCATCCAGACGGTGTGCCGGTGTCTGTTTTCACCCATTGTCAAATACCTCCCAAATCCGTGATAGCGTCAGCGAATGTCCCGCAATGGCGGGGATATTCGTCTGCTTCTCTGGAAACAGCGTCAATCGTAGTTTGGGCGTTCCGGAAAAGCGTCAGCCCATGTCCCCGAAAACCACCCGCACTGCGGGCGGAAGTGACTGCCTGGGCGCCATAAAAGCGCCAGGGCTTTCTCCTGTTTTTTCGTCCTCCGCAGAGCCTCAAAATCGGCCCAAATCCGTCCAAAATCCCCGGGAGGAGCTGGGATCTTACTGGGGCCCAAACCGCTCTACAAAGGGCTTTGCTGGGCTCACGGGCTTTCCCTTGCTATCCTTTGTTTTGCTGATACACTTCCTCCACAACATCTCCTGTGGTGGATTTCCTGCTTGCACGATGCCCTGCGGTGGAAAGCGCAGGCAGCGGCAGGATGTAGTAGTGGTTGTTGCTCTGCCGCCAACTTCCGTCGCGGCGCATCAGCTTGTTGGTTGCCGCCTTGCGGATGAATCCGCGATCCACTAATTGCCTGACTGCGTCCCTCGCAACGTTTTCCGAACAGCTGCAGTGCGATGGTCTTGATGCTGGGCCAGCAAAGTTCTTTCTGCCCGGCGCAGCAGACCAGATAGCTGTATACCGCCAGCGGGATCGGTTTCAGGTCATAGCAGAAGATGGCATTGCTTATTTGATAGAATCGTTCACCGAGAATCGGCATAGAGTACCTCCGTGTTCTTTTCGAAATTCAGAGAACAAAATCTTGCGTTCCGGAAGCCTCTCTGTTAGACTGTCTGCAGATGGAATCTGCGTTTTTCGGAACGCGGCGTGCCGGCGGACTGTTGCAGCAGTTTCGGCGGCTTTCCTTTTGCTGCGGACCTTGTACGCTGATCACACGCACCTCCTTTACAAAAATTCGTGGGCCGCACGCCGTACCGGTTCCTACTCTGCGGCCTTGTTTGTCACGCACGGCGTTTCCTTTCGCCTTAGTGGGCGCGCCTGTTGCTTGACAGCAGAGTTCTGGCGGCACTCTTTCCGGCAAGTATCGGCTTTGGTGGTGGGTATGCAGTTATCGAGGTACAATCGCGGCCAGATAGAATTCTTGATTTTTCTAACTGTCTAATCCAGACTTGGTTTTAAAGGCATTATTCTATTGCTCGCCTAACCCGGGCGTAACAAACCACACTCTTTGCGTCAAGACCAATTAATGAACAGTTTGTAAATTAGTCTGGGGTGGGGCACATTGCTTTGATGAGGTACACATTCAAAACCTATATCGCCCATGAGCAGGAGCACTATCTTTACAGCGAGTAGACACTTGGCGAAGCGGTCACGTTTTCTGAGACAGTCCCGTTCCCGGAAAGCTTGATGTCGCTGCTCTATATGGACCTGGACCCCATAGACGCCATTATTCAAAAGTTGAATGACGAGTTCTGGAAACTGGCAGCAACGAAAGAAGAGCAACATCACCAGAACGCGCTTGCGCTGCTGGATGACTTGGCTTCGCGCCACATCTATTTTCAGCAGTTTCGGCTGGATATGAATTGCCGTCTTACCCATGCCAAGCTATTCAATAGCTATACAGAGGACGTGCTGCCCCGGGCGTATCTGTATCATCTGCCGGAGAAGCTTCGGCAGATGCAAGCTCAGATCCTGGAGCTGATCCAACATGTATTGGATACGGATCAGGAGTCCGAGGAAACGGTACCGCAGAAAATGGTCTCCTACTACAAGGCAGCAGGAGACCGTGCCTTTCGGTTCTGTGTGCAGCCGGTTGGCTTTGAGCTCATCGACGATGAAGTGTTTGCATAGGTTTTGGAGCCGGAGGTGGTCTATGACCTCATTGACTACCACCTCCGGGAGTGCATCAAGCGGGAAGTGAAGATGCGGGTGTGCAAAAACTGCGGGAGATACTTTGCCCTGACGGGCCGTACCAACACCGAATATTGTAGCCGGCCTTTTGACGAGAAAGGCCGCACCTGCCGGGAAGTGGGCGCCATTGCCCTGTGGACGAAACGGAAGAGCAGGGATGCCTTGTTTCAGGACTATCGCAGAGAATACAAGAATCGCTTTGCTCGCATGAAGGCGGGAAAGCTGGAGCCGGAGGAGCTCTACGCGTGGGACGAACGTGCCAGAGAGAAAAAAGCGGAGTGCGAAGCGGGGAGGCTGTCCCCGGAAGACTACGCTGCCTGGCTGCGGGAATCATGATAAAGAAGGAAAAATTAAGCGGCGCAGACTGTATGCAGTCTACGCCGTTTAGTTTTAGGTATGAACCAATTTTTTTACAGAAGATGGGGTATAAACGCACTTCAAGTCAAGGCATACGGCCCGACGTGGAAATGCTCGGAGCCGATACAGCCATAGAAGCCAAAAGCATTCATGACGGAGTTTTGCAGAATTTTTACGATTCCATTTTTTGTGCTTCCCCTTGCCCTTCCTTTTGTTGGAGAAGTTTTCCTTGTCACGATTCGTTGTGTTAAATACTTTTTGCTCGTTATGAGGATGTTGCTCCATGAAGACAATTCTTTTCTCCTGAAAAACATGAAATGTGAGATATAAAGGCAAGCACTTTACAGAGAACCCCGCATTTGATAAAATAGCAATAAATATATCATGGAAATTTTGCGGAATTGGGCATTTTTGCCATATTATAATGATTTGTCGGTAGAACCGATGCAGCTGCGAGTATATAAAAGGAGATACGCCGTGATTGATAGCAATGCCTTGATTGAAATGATGGAATCCTCTTTTGATGGTGTTTGGATTACCGATGGAGAAGGCAAAGTGCTCTTTGCAAATTCAGCCAATGCCTCGCTCCTGGGGGTCAGCAAAGCGGAACTGGAGGGCAGAACGACGCAACAGCTTCTGGATGAAAAGATTTTTTCCAATTCTGTCATTCTGGAGGTTATCCGGCAAAAAAAGCAGATTTCAAAAATCAGCTACAATTATCACACGCGGCTGACGGTTCTGGCTACGGCCACACCCATTTTCGATGATGTCGGAAATGTCAAATATGTATTTAACAATGTCCGGGATATCACAGCCCTCAATGAACTCCAGAACAGTCTGAAGAGCAAGGATACGATTATCCAGCAGCAGTCCCGCCAACTGGAGAGCATGCGGATCCGCCTGGGTGAGGGGACCATTATTGCAAACAGCAAGGCGTTCAACGAAGTTATTACATTGGCACAGCGGGTGGCCGCATTTGATGGAGCCACCGTACTGATTCTGGGTGAATCCGGAACGGGAAAGGAAATTATTTCTGAACTGATTGTAAACAACAGCCCCCGGAAAGACTGGCCGTATCTGCAGGTAAACTGTGGGGCCATTCCAGAAAATCTCATAGAGTCTGAGCTGTTTGGCTATGAGAAGGGGGCATTTACCGGGGCGGACAACAAGGGACACAAGGGCCTGTTTGAGGCCGCCAACGGAGGGACGGTCTTTTTGGACGAGATCGGCGATCTGCCCCTGCATATGCAGGTAAAGCTTCTGCGTGTCTTACAGCAAAAAAAAGTGACCCGTGTGGGCGGGACAGAACCCATTGCCTTGGATGTAAGAGTGATTGCGGCGACAAATCGCAATCTGGAACAGATGGTCAGAGAGGGAACGTTCCGGGAGGATCTATATTACCGACTGAATGTGGTTTCAATTTTCATTCCGCCGCTGCGGGAGCGCCGGGAGGATATCATTCCGCTGATTAACCATTTCCTCATGGTGGAAAACCAGAAATACCACACCAATAAATCTATCTATTCAGACACGATCGATGCGTTTGAAGGATATTGCTGGCCGGGAAATGTCCGGGAGTTGGAAAATCTGCTGGAAAATTTGGTGATTACCACTCCGGGCGACATTATTCGGCGGGAGAACTTGCCACTGAAGCTTCGGCGGCCTCAGCAAGTATCTGCGGAGGAAGAAGAGGAAACGGTTTCATTGAAAAGCGTAGTAGAACGGGCGGAATATGCGGCAATTGAACGCGCCATCGAAAAATACGGATCCATTCGCAAGGCCGCTGCAGCGCTGGATGTCAATCCGTCCACTATTACCCGGAAAATGCAGCTTTATAAGGACATGTCTTCCAGAAAACAAAATAAGTAAATGGTTCGAAAGAGAGATGACGGGGAGAGGGAAACCTTTCTCCGTCATCTCGTATGCAAAATAGCAACGCTGATGCAATTTTGCGCACATGAAGAGTGCGGTTGTCTGTAATATGCATTGTTTTTGCACGAATATATGCGGCATTTATAGCCAATATGCACAATTTCGTCCCAGACTTTTGTGTGAACCTCACGAAAAAATTCGTTTTCGGCAGAATTATCACTTTGGCATAAATATTGCTTAATAACAGGGCGGACAGCAACCGCAGGAGGCGGGAGAAACTTAGACAAGGTGGCTGACAGAAAACGGATGCACTGCTGCGCGACAGCAATGTCCCTATTCAGCAGAATCTTTTTCTGGTGAAGGCGGCGGCTTTTCTAGAGTAAGACACCGAACGCGCTGCCCCGAAATCCGGCCTCGCCCCGGAACCTGTAATTTACACAAAAGGAAGTCATACAAATGCGCAAGAATATGCTCAAGGAGAAGATTCGCAATGGCGAGAGTGCCATCGGCACCTTTGTGAAGCTGACGGACCCTGCGGTTCCGGAGCTGCTGGCCCTGGCGGGGTTCGACTTCTTCGTACTGGATACAG
>OGMW01000992.1_pt1 | contig 27288 bp, 9 predicted proteins | sample 1573281 | NCBI WGS metagenome assembly OGMW01 (sample SAMEA2581907, study PRJEB24529) | metagenome | biome: Human gut stool | place: China | collected 2011 | reverse complement strand
GACCAATACCATCAATCTGCTCTACGGTACGGAGATCACGCTGGAGGCTTATGCCAAAATGGGTTGGGGAGAGTATGTTTGGGAGAACGGTACGGCCGGCTCAATTATCACCCTGCCCAATGTCACTACCAGCAGAGAGATATCCTGTATGTTTACCGGTCAGGGTGGCCGCAGACAGCTTGCCACTTTCCATATCAATGTGCAGGCAGCCAGTCCGAATATGACCGTCAATGAAAAGACTTATTCGGATACAACCATGGTGATCGTGGAAGAAGGCGACAGTGTTATCCTTTCAGTCACTCCGGCTGAAGCTCTGAAGGGAGGAACCTATCAGTGGAGTGACGGATCTACAGGTGAAAGACTGGTACTTAAGGATCTGTCCACATCAGGAGTGTATAGTCTGGATTACGAGTGTCTGGGCAAGCTTTCACATTATGATTTCCAGATCTTTGTGAAGGATCCTGAACGCAGGGTCATCACCAGCGGAAACTATTATATCCGCCATACTCCGACCGATACTTACATGACCAACAACGGAGACGGCATTTCACCGGTATTCAGTGTGAAGAATGAAAGTGCTCCTCTTTCACAGCAGTGGAGAGTGAACAGTTCTTCCATCATCCACTCTTTCATGTCTCTTCTGGACAGCATGTATATCAATAAGGAGGGAGAGTATAATGCACGTGAAATCAAGGGTTTCCGTTTCTCAGGTGCCAAGGGTAGTGAATTGCTGGCCATTCAGAAGAGTGCCACATCCGGTAACACGTACTGGGGAGTAGAGGCAGACGGAAAGATCAACTTTGCATTCAGCAAGGATCCCTTGAATTATGAATTTGAGCTTATTCCAGTGGGTGGAGAAAGTGATATCCAGTCAGCCGAGTATGATCATCTTAAAGTGGTGAATACCGTATATTATTCACCTGACGGTATCGGTTCTTCCATTCCTCACCGTGGTATCAATATTCGTGTGACGACATACGAAAACGGAGTTGTCAGAAAAGACAAGATTGTGATAAAGTAAAGAAAATCAGAATCTTTTTTCAAAATAAACAAGAGGAGTTGCCGGAACAGACAACTCCTCTTGTCGTTTCTTACTGACTGTAAAAGCCATCTCAACAGAATTGTTTTTGGATTACCATCAAGGGTAGATGGGTCTGTTGAATTCGATTGCTATGACTGGCAATTCCTGGTCAGAAAGATGAAGACCTTTGAGCGTAATGCCATTTTTACGGTTATCGATCCTGATCTTGGAACCGGAACAGAGATCGTAAGCCTTAATGGCTTTCATACCCTTGTCAACAGGTGGTAACCTGAAAGTGTCAGATTTAAAACCGTCAAGGAAATAAACGTAGATCATATTGTTCTTGAAGGTGAATCCGTACTGTCCTTCTACCGGTTCCCAGGGGCCTCCTCTGGTACCGTAAATGGCTTCACTTATTTTCTTGACCCATTCGCCAAACTCCAGCAAACGCTGTTCGATCAGTGGGGGACATTGCCGTGACGGTCCGGTCCGATATTGACGAGAAAGCACATGTTGCGAACCATACAGTCCGCACATAGCCGTTTGATCTGTTTCAATGGCATGATATATTGTGGATTTTCCATGGCTTTGTTGTAGCCCCATCCGGAAGAAAGCGAGATGCACTTTTCTACCACTCCTTCACGGATTTTGCCTTTTACCGGAGCTGTACCTTCTTCACAGGTATAATCGCCACACCATCCGCTACGCGGATTGACGACGATATTCGGCTGGTATTTTCTGACAATTCCCATCAGGCCGAGTGGCTGCCCGGTTTGTTCATCCTTGTCGCGAAAATAAGGATTGACAGGCCATTCGTTGTCATCGGAAAGATATTTGCCGGATTCCCAAAAATAAGCTCCGTCAGCGTCCGTTCCTTGCTGACCCAGCCATCCGCCATCCCAGAATAACTGGTCAATCTGACCGTAATTGGTCATCAGTTCCTTAACCTGACAGTACAGTTCTTCTTTCATCAGTCGGGCATTTTCCTTGTGTTCGGGTTTTGTGGTGTATCCGAATCTGTTAGGCTTGCAGTCCGTTCCTGTGACATCATAGTAGCCCGGAAAACGCCAGTTGATCAGAGTCTTGTAAAGTCCTACCTTGAGTCCGGCCTTACGGCATGCGTTGACATATTCCTTGACGAAATCACGGTTATGGGTCTGTTTGGAAGTGAAGGCATTCATATATTTGCTTTCGAACAGGGCATAGCCGTCGTGATGCTGGGTGACCATATTCATGTATTTCATGCCGGCTTTCTGTGCCAGATTGACCCACTTTTCGGCATTAAAGTCCTTAGCCGTAAAATAGAGGTCGCCGGACTGTGGATAAGCCAGTTCCCTGTATTTTTCGGGTGAAATGCCCTGATTTTCCATATGCCATTCTCCCCGTCCGGGACCAGAATAAAGTCCCCAGTGGATAAACATGCCCAGGCGGCAGTCGAGCATCCATTCTATTGTCTTGTCCGGTTGCATGGTAATGCCCAGTTTTGTTTTTATCTGTCTTTGCTTGCGTGGAGGTATTCCTGCGTAATGCTGTGTGGCAAAAGTGCCGGTACGCTGTATGGTTATTTCGTCGATGAATGCAGGTTGTCCGTTAGCCGTACGGTTTACGGTAGCTGCGAGTTGGAATGAGCCTTGACTTTCAGGGGGAATTTGCAGTGTAAGACTGACTTCCGACCATGTGGCCAGGGCACTTGAAGTTCCGGTATCGTATTGGTCAAGTCCTTCTGTGGCCAATGCAATATGATCTGCTCCGCTACTGGTTTTAAGCCATGCTGTCAGTCTGTATGTGAATCCCGGTTCCAGTTTAAGCGGAATTCTGGCTTCCGATTCGGAATGGAGTCCGAGAGCATGACCTTTATATCCTGACTGACTGATAAAGCAGTTGCCTTTGGACGTGAGGTAAGTTTCTTTTTTGTCGAATGAAATGGAAGTCGTGTTTTTCTGACCGTATATATCTGTTGATGAGCAGAACAATATGGCGGCAGACAGAAACGCGGCCTGGTAATTTCTGGACTTTCCGGCCGTTCGGGTAAATGAACTGAAGATGTGATAAAGGCCATGATCAGTGCGGGAACCGGTTCTGGAATGTGAATCTGGTGAGATCATGGTGGTCATTGGTTTAAGCTTTTTTTAACAGGTTCATATATTAAGTCGATAAGTAGCGATGGTGGAGCCGGTATGAGAATAAATAGGGTTGGCCGGTTTCCTCAAGAGGGCTTTTAAAAGCAACCGGTCAGGAATAACCCGCTGACATTGCAGACGGGTTATCCCGGCTTGTTGCCAACCATAAATGAAATGTATGAAAATATTATTTTGGATAGTTCATATTTAAATCTTAATGTGATTTTCCAGTTGTTTTTGTGATGGTTGAAACGCTGGCGAACACCTGAGGATAACTTTATTCAAAAGTGATGTTGCTGATGTGTTCGTTAGTGATGAATCCGTCAAGACTGCTCAGGCGTTTTTTGTTAATGGTTACGTTCTTGAAGCGTATATTCTTGATTGCGTGTTCCTCGTCGTAGCCACAGATGACAGAAGGATTTGCACCAACGCCATTATAGTTGATATGACTGAATGTGATATCTTCGATTCTTTCTCCCGGTGCTTTGTTGTATTTGGGATTGAAAAGAATGTGCAGATTGAACAGACGGCCTTCCTGAAAGTCGTCAACCCAAATATGATCAAAAGTCACATGGCGCACGATATTCTTGTCTCCGCAATCGATGGACATGCACCCCTGATAATTGCGGTCGTCCTCATCATGTTCCAGTATATCGATATAACTGACATGTACATTCTCAAGAATTTCTCCCTCTGTTGATTCGGGGTCGCCGTGGCCACCCATGTTGATGGGGTGGGCTATGTCGGCCCACAGAACCGCGTTTTTGATGGTGATGTCGGATGAGCCTCCCCACCAGTTCCACCGGTGGTTGTATAAGGCGATGCAATCATCGCTGTTGCGGAGAAAAACATTGGAAATATCCACGTTCCGGCAGCACATCAGATCGATTCCGTCGCTCCAGCCTTTGCAGCTGAAAGTCTTGAAGTTTTTAATGACCAGATCGGTTGAACCTCCGCCGAATATGCTGTAATGATCGGGATTGATTACGGTAATTCCGTCAATGAGAATATTCTTCGAATCGGTCACTTCAATCCCTCTGATAGGGTGATCCAAAATACCGCGACCCAGAATCCTGACGTTTTCAGACTTGTCTATCAACAGCTTGGCCTGAACAACGGCTCCCGGAGCCAGATATACGGTGGTATTGCTGGGGATGCGGATCTGATTGTTGGGCAGATCGTCCGGTCTGTGGATACCCGGGCCGAAATACATGACACTGTCATTGCTTTCGGTGTAGGTCTCCTTTTCCATAGGATTGGCAAAAAGATGCAGATTATGAAGACGGTCGCCATTGAATTCAATGGAAAGATATTGCGGCTCTTTCAGCATGAAAGTAATGACATTGCCGTTTTGGGTGTAGGCAATCTGATGGCGTCGCGGGCGGATGCAGACATCATTGATGCTGCCATTGTTCTTCCGGATCATGACTTCAACCGGGCCGGACATGTCGAATTGAGCCATGGAAGCCTGTTGGACGTGATCCATGTCAACGTCTACCTTATACTCGAAAAGGTCAAGCCATTCACCGTTCGGTTCTCGTACGCGTACGGTATAATCATCATTGTGAGGCAGATTGGCCTTGAGCGGATAAGCGACAGGTTGAGCCTGAAGCACGATGTGGTATAGAATGCAGACTGCAAAAAGAAAATTTTTTGTAATGAGATTCATGGTATCTTACTGTTTGATTTATTTTTTGCAAACATACAAAATGTCTTTTAAATCCATGGTGGTAATTAGTGTCAAAAGCTGTGTCAGATCGGATATATTCTTTTATTCAGGTCGGGAACAGGGTTTTAGACTCTTGATCAGGCCGGCAATGAATGAAATTATGCCAAAGTTTGCGTCATTTTATACCTTAAGGTATGAAAAACATTATCTAACTTTGAGGGCAAAAATCACTTGTTAAATAAATGAAGAAGTCAATAGAATTAAAATGGTGGCTCGTATGGGCGATCCTGTTTGTTTTTCCGTTCAGTGTAAAATCCAAGACTTTCGTGCATCCGGGTGTATTGCATACCCAAGAGCGGTTTGAACAGATACGCAGTCTGGTGGAGAATAAAACCGAACCGGCCTACGGTTCTTATTTGTTATTGAAGGCACATCCTTTTTCCCAGGCAGACTATAAGATGCGAGGACCGTTTGAATGGATAGCAAGAGACGGACAGCACCGTCGTACCAAAGATCGGATGGAAGCCGATTTCAGCGCGGTTTATCAGAACGCCCTGATGTGGATGCTGACCAAGGATAAGGCGCACGCCCGTAAGGCAGTGGAGATTCTGACAGCTTATGCGCATCAGCTGAAAGGTATTCCCGATACCAATGATGCGCCGTTGTTGGCCGGACTTGAAGGATTCAAGATCATATATGCAATGGAGGTATTGAAATATTCCCGTTCTTCAATGTCTGAACAGGAATACCGGGATATCAGGGATATGTTTATCCGGGTGTTTCTGCCGGTATTGGATACTTTTTATAAAAGGACACCTTATACCAACGGTAACTGGGGAGCAATCGTGACCAAGACATATATGGCAGCAGCCATTCATCTGGATAATGCCGGAATGTATGAAAAAGCCATGGCGTTTTATTTGAAAGGCAAGGATAACGGTACCATCCTTCATTACATTGACGGGACAACCGGACAGATACAGGAAAGCGGTCGCGACCAAAGCCACTGTATGCTTGGCCTGGGAGCATTGGCCACGGTGTGTGAACTGGCATGGCAGCAGGGGGATGACCTGTATGCAGCATTGGATAACCGTCTGATGAAAGGATATGAATATGTAGCAAGATATAATCTGGGTTATGACGTACCGTTCCATACTTGGAAAGATATTACAGGTAAATATTGTGACTGGACCGAGATTTCGGAAAAGGCCAGGGGACGGTATATGTATGTGTTTGATATTGCATACAATCATTATGTCAACAGAAAAGGATATGCAATGCCTTATACCGGATCCGTGCTGGAGCAGATCCGTCCGGAAGGCTATGACCGTGACCAGCCTGCTTTCGGTACTTTACTGTTTAATGAATCGGAATTGCCGAGACCGTTTGTACATCCCGGAAGTTTTCATACGATGGCTGATCTCGACCGGATGAAATCCATGGTGGCAAAAGGTGAGCATCCCTGGATAGAAGGTTGGAATGAGCTGCTGAAAGATCCGTTGGCACAAAATACATTTGTTTCGAAAGCGTTCAGTAATTTAGGACGGAGCCGACAGAGAGCTTCCATTGAGGCGCATGCGGTTTATCTGAATACGATCCGCTGGTATATCAGCGGAGACGAATCCTATGCCAAGTGTGCCATTGATATTTGTAATGCCTGGTCGTCGGTTGTGGATCAGGTGCCGACAAAGATTGAAGAATCCGGTCTGGATGCTATTCCTATTGCTGAATTTGCCATGGCAGCAGAGATTCTCAGGATATCCGATCTGTGGAAAAAAGAAGATTTTGAAAGATTTTGCAGGATGATGAAGACATACTGGTATCCGGTATGCAGGGATTTTCTGCGTTATCATAATGGAGCCAATGTGGACTATTACTGGACTAACTGGGATGCCTGCAACATAATGGCTTTGGTGAGTATCGGTATTTTGTGTGATGACCGTCAGATATATGAAGAGGGCATCAATTATTATAAAAACGGATTGGGTAACGGCAATATCCGGAATGCCGTACCATATTTGCACCGGATGCCTGACGGGTCCGTATGGGGACAATGGCAGGAAAGTGGCCGTGATCAGGAGCATGCACAGTTGGGAGTGGGATTCATGGCTTCAGTCTGTCAGATGGCATGGAATCAGGGTGAAGACCTTTATGCGTATGATCATAACCGTCTGTTGGCCGGTGCGGAATATGTGGCGGCGCATAACCAAATGAGACCGGTGCCTTTTACGGCTTATGACAACAGTCAGAGTTTGCAGAATTACTGGGGATCTGTCAACGGTTTGGGTAGTCTGGGAGGACGGCCTATCTGGGAGATGATTTACAATCATTATGAAGTGTTGAAGGGAATTCCGGCTCCCAATTCGAAAAGAATGGCTGAACTTCTTCGTCCGGAACATGGAAGCAAGGATCATTTCGGCTATGGTACGCTGACCTTTACGCTGAAACCTTCCAATTATCCTCCTTTGCCAGTTCCGGAGGTCCCGCAGGAATTGAAAGCGACTCCTGCAGCCGGCAAAATTTATCTGGAGTGGCAACCTTCTGCCGGTTATTTTGCAAGTGGCTATTGTATTCAGCGCGCCGACAAAGGAACGGAAGATTATGTGACCATTGCGGAATTTGACGAGAAGATCATGACCAATTATACGGATTGGACTGTAGAAGCCGGTAAGGCCTATACGTATAGAGTGGCCGCGGTGAATAAAACCGGTCAAAGCCGGTTCTCGGAAACGGTGACTGCAGCTCCGTTTCAAACGGAGCCGTTGTCGGCTGACTGGAATCTGACGCAGATTGGTGGTCTGGACAGCACGCTGGTGACTTTTTCTCCTCAAAACGGTCAGACGTTTGTGATAAAGGCCAAACAGGGTGCTTTTGGTGGGACGGCAGACAAAATGCCATTGGTCAATCAAACAGTGAAAGGTAATTTCACCATGACTTGCCGAATTCTGGATGTGTCGGGGGCTTATCATGAGATTGGTATTCTGGCTCGTCCCTCGATGAAAGAGCAGGCACGGTCAGTGTCACTGACACTCGGTCATTGGGGTGGCCGTTTTGCCCGAATGGGATGGCGTAAGTCAGAAGGTGAGGCTATGAAGTTTGTTGATGGAAACAGTTACACCTGGGTGCCGGCCTGGTTTAAACTGGTAAGGTGTGGAGATGTGTTCTATGCTTATCAGTCTTGCGACGGTGATAACTGGATCTTTATCCATGCCGAGAAAGTGGAGATGTCCGACGAGTGCATGGTCGGTCTGACTGCTTGTTTCAAGACCGATAATGAAAGAAACAAGGTAGAATTTGATCATGTGATGCTTACCCATAATCCATAAAAAAGTTGAATACCGTTATGAGATGGATCTGTCTGGTGTTTTTGTTGAATGTATTTGGTACGTACAGCCTGGCTTTGGATAATTACAAGTTCAGGCTTCTGGATGTGTCGGAAGGACTTTCCGATGACCAGATCAGAAGTTTGAGTATGGTGCCCGACGGACGTATGGCTATACGTACGGCTTCTATCCTGAATATATATAACGGATCTACTTTCAGACACTATTATTATGACAAGGTCAGAAAGTACGAATGGAATTATTCGCGTCCGCCAAAAGAGTATTATGACAATGAAGGGAGAATGTGGCTGAAGGAGTTGCATTATCTGCTGTTGCTTGATCTGTCGACCAATGAATTCGAATATGATATCCCCGGAGTACTGAAAACGATGGGGATTCATGAAAAACTGGCCAATATGTTCATAGACAATGACAAGAACTATTGGTTCGTCACAGAGAGCGGTCATTTTTATTTGTATGACATAAAAAAGAAGATTCTTTGTCCGATCGGTTCGGAAAGGGAAAATCGGGTACGTCATTATGGGGTGCCGGTGGAACTGGCCCAGTATAAAAACCAGTGTTGGATTGTCTATAGTTCCGGTCTGATCCGTTGCTGGGATTATAGTGCCGGAGAATTTATTTCGGAAGAATCCCGGTTTGTTGGACTGGTCAATGGTTTCGCAGACAGAATTTATCTTAAGCCGGATATTCACGGCAATTTGTGGTTCATGTATAATAACGGAGTGTTTTATTATAACAGAATGAGCCGTTTATGGAAAACAGTGGTCCAAATTAACAATGTTTCCAATTTTTTTACCTGCATGGATATAGATAGGAAAGGTGATGTCTGGGTCGGAACATCCAAGTCCGGATTGAGGCTGATCCGGCATCAGACATTCAATGTAAAAAAGATGGATCAATTGGAGTTGACGGATGGCGGTAGTCTGGATAACGATATCTATTCTGTTTTTGTGGATGAAGACAATGGTTTGTGGGTAGGGACGCTTTTCCAGGGATTATGTTATTATCACCCGGCAATGCATAAATTCAATTCAGGACATGTAGAACCCGGTGTATCGGAAATTTCGAATGAATCAACGCGCAGTATGGTGGAGGATCCGGATGGTAATGTCCTGATCGGTAACAAGTACGGTGTTTATAGGTTCGACCGCCATTCCAAACGTAATGAGCGTATCTTCTCATCTCAGATAAATGGTCTTTGTCTTTCGCTTTACTATGACAGAGAGAACTCATTATGGGTCGGAACCTATTATGACGGTTTCTATAGAATACGTCAAGGTGAAGTGCGTCAATATCTTTGTTCACCCGATCAGACCCGGCAACCTGAAAGAAATATTGCACGGGCCATATTGGAAGATGAAAAAGGACGTTTCTGGGTGAGTGTGACGGGAGGAGTAGGGCAGATGGATCCCGAAACAGGAAAACTGCTTTATTTTCTCAGTGACAAGCATCCTGAATTAAAACGGCACAAGTTGGTTTATTCCTTGAAAGTCTATAAACCCGGTGTATTCCTGGCTTTGGGTGACAACGGTGCATTTTTTTATGATACGGATAAGGATCGAGTCTGGTTCAGACCGGATATTTCGTATAATGGCAGACGGCTGGTATCCGATGCCAAATGTTTTTCTTATCTGAAAGACAAACGGCATCTCGAATGGTATGGTACGGAAGACGGCATAGGCATATTGGATTCTGACGGAAAAGCCGTCGGAATATTGACGGTGGAAAACGGTTTGCCCAATAATGCCATTTCTGCCATGATAGAGGATAAGAATGGTGATATATGGGCTTCAACATTTTCGGGTGTCTGTAAGATCGGAATAAATCATGAGAATACGGGTGATTATACTTTTACAGTTGTCAAATATGATGTCTCAGATGGATTGTTGAGAGGTAAATTCTATGAAAATACGGTACTGAAAACCCATGACGGGGAAATATTCTTTGGCGGAGCGCACGGGTTTAATTATTTTAATCCTGAAAAAATAAATTATGACACGACAACGCATGTACCTGTATTTACAGGATTCTATGTTTTCAACAAACCGGTTTCGGTTAATAAATCGCTTGACGGATATCCATGCTGGACCATGACAGACAGCATACAGACTGTCACTCTGAAGTATAACCAGAATACGTTTTCTATAGACTTCTCGGGACTTAATTATGTCAATCCTTCACATACCTACTATCGGTACAAACTCGAAGGATTCGATAAAGATTGGACCGAAATATCCTCCAGCGGACTGGGAAGGGCTGTATATACCGGGCTACGTCCGGGAGAATACAAATTCAGTGTTTATACGGCAAACAGTGATAAAATATGGGGGAAGACGCCTGCTGTGTTGTCAGTGGTAATCAAACCGCCGTTTTGGCTGACTTCATTTGCCGTGACATTATATGTGCTGGTTTGTTTGGCGCTTCTGGGCTGGGCTGTCAGACGCTGGAAGAAAGTGACCAGGATCAAGGCAGAGAAAGAAAAGGAAAAGCTGGAGCGGCAGCAAAAAGAAGAACTGGATCAGATGAAGTTCCATTTCTTTACGAATATCAGTCACGAATTCCGTACTCCTCTGGCTTTGATAATGACACCTTTGGGTATTCTGATCAAGGAAGAATGTGATGCCGGGAAAAAACAGCGTTTGGGATTTATATATCAGAATGCAGACAAACTCCTGAAACTGGTCAATCAGCTTTTAGACTTCCGAAAAATAGAAATGAGGCGCGAAGTCCTGTCCCTGAAATTGGGAGATATGGTAGGTTTTGTGGAGGATTTATATGGCCGTTTCAAAGAGATGGCTGCTGCCCGTCATATCAATTTTGACTTTAAGGTTGGAGAGAGTCATCTGTATATGAATTTTGATCCCGATAAAATGTACAAGATCATCAGTAATCTGCTTTCCAATGCATTTAAATTCACTCCTGATGACGGTTATATCGTGATAGAGGTGGACAAGGAGTGTATGGACGGAAGAGAATATGCTCTGATCAGTGTGCGTGATACCGGTTGTGGCATTGATCCGAAAAATTTCGGGCAGATATTTGACCGTTTTTATCAGGCTATGGACAAAGGTGATGCCAAATTGAATAACGGCAGTGGTATCGGTTTGTATCTGGTCAAGGAATATGCCACCTTGCATGATGGTAAGGTGACGGTAGAGAGTGATCCGGGAAAAGGTACCGTATTTACGGTTTATGTGCCGACGGATTTGAAGGGACAGTCTGAAGCTGAAAATGAACCATTGTCTTCTGGTGAGGAGATGCACGAGTGGAATGATGAGAACAACGTACATGAAACGCAACTCAAGAAGAAGATACTCGTGGTAGAGGATAACAGGGATTTCCGTTTGTTTCTGGTCAGTCAGTTAAACAAGGAATTTGAAGTTATGGAAGCTTCGGATGGTGCAGAAGGGGAAGAAAAGGCTATAGCCGAAAATCCTGATATTATCGTTTCCGATCTGATGATGCCTCAAGTGGATGGAGCGGAATTGTGCAGAAGGATAAAGAATAATATCAAGACATCACACATTCCTTTCATCCTGCTGACAGCCAGAAGTTCGGATTCTGTTCAGGTAGAAGGTTATGAGGCCGGAATAGATTCCTATATTTCAAAACCGTTTAATTTTGATATTCTTCTGGTAAGAATAAGGAAACTGATAGAACAACAGGAAAAAAGGAAGGAGCTTTTCCATAAGACAATTGTGATCAGTCCGAGTACAATCACGACTACGTCCTTGGATGAGGATCTGGTCAAAAGGGCATTGGTTTCAGTAGAGAAGAATATGGATAATGCTGACTATACCATCGAAGATCTGGGACGTGATCTGGGATTGAGCAGGGCACATCTTAACAGAAAACTTCAGTCAATAGTGGAACTGACTCCATTACAGTTCATTCGTTCAATCCGATTGAAAAGGGCAGCCCAGTTACTTCAGGATTCACAGTACAATGTAGCTGAAATCGCCGATATGGTAGGATTTAATACATTGAGATATTTTAACAAGTATTTCAAGGATGAATTCCACATGACTCCTACGCAGTATCGTGAGGAGCACAAAAACAAGGCTTAGTGTTGGTTTTTCAGGATAGGAGGGGGCTGGATTTTAATTCCAGCCTCCTCCTAATGACTTGTAGAGTTTCACCAAGGCCAGTCGCTGATTGAGCATGGCCTTGTTGAGGCCGATCTGTGCATCGAAATAGCCACGTTGTGCATCGAGAACGTCAAGGTAGTTGATGTAACCGTTGATATACTGAAGGTCTGCCAGTTTGTTGTTGCTTTTTGCAGCCTGTTCCAGATTCTTGCTCAAATCCAGTACTTCCTTGCTCTTGTTGAAGGTAATGATGGCGTCACTGACTTCCTTGAATGCCGTGATGACTTGTTTTTCGTATTGGTAGACACTTTGTTCGCGTGCAGCCTTCTGGGCTTTCAGTTGCGCTCTGTTTTTCCCCATGGCAAACAAGGGAGTGAGCAGACTGGCGCTCAGAAAGTGGGCCGGTGATTTTAACAGATTGCTGAATTCATCACTTTCTACTCCGAACTGGGCCGTGAGGCTGATCTTGGGGAACATGTTGGTCAAGGCAATGCCTACTTCGGCATGGGCTGCCTGCAGAGCCTTTTCGGCAGCTCTGATGTCGGGACGACGTTCAAGCAAGGAAGATGACAGTCCGGCCGGTAGTTCCTGAATCAGGAGGCCGGGATTGTCGTTGGCTTTCAGGCGTAGTATGTGATGAGGAAAGTCGCCGGTCAGCAAGGCTATTTCGTTTTCTTTTGTTGCAACGGCTTTTTCCAGTTCAGGTACGAGTGTAGCCGTGCGGGCCAATTCTACTTGTGCCTGCTGATATGAAGTTTCTGAAGTCAGACCGCCTTCAAAACGGATCTTGGCCAGTCGTACGCCTTCCTGGCGGGCATGAAGAGTCTGTTTGACAATAGAGAGTTCCTGATCCAGTGCAACCAGTTCAAAATAAGATTGGGCAACCTGTGCTACCAGACTGACCTGAAGAGCCCGTTGTTCTTCAATGCTTTGCATTAGCAGGGCTTTACTCCTTTCTGCTCCCCACCTGAGATTTCCCCATATATCCAGTTCCCATGAAGCCAGTATTTTGGCTGATAACTCCGGATCGGAACTGTAGTGGTTTCCACCATAGTTTTCGGCATCTTTTTCACCGTAGAGACGACCGTTGATTTGTGGAGCCAGTTTACTGATGTCAACCCTTTTGAGTGCGGCCAGTTCCTTGATTCTGGCACCGGCTGTGAGCATATCCTTATTATACTCCAAAGTATGTCTGATCAGGTTCTGAAGTAAGGTGTCTCCATAAATGTCCCACCATCGCAGGTCTGCCATGGAAAAGGTATCGACAGCAGTCTGGTCCGGAAGATCCGGTAATTTAAGATCTGGCCTCGTGTATGGTTGTCCCACCTTACAGGAAACCGTTATAAAAAGGGTTATCCCTAAAATGAAAGAGGCTATATGTGTGCTTTTGATTATCATGACTTCTTTGATTTGGAAATGAATTTATATTTTATCTTATTGATATAGACAAAGAAAAATGGGACCAGCAAAATTCCGGCAGTTACAGCAACAATCATTCCGAAAAAGACACCTGTACCGATGGCACGTCGGCTGGCTGATCCGGGACCGTCAGCCAGAACCATGGGAAGCATACCCAAAATGAATGCCAGAGATGTCATCAGAATAGGACGGAAACGCAAACGGGCCGCCTGAATGGTCGCATCAATGAGCTGGGCACCGGATTCGATCTGTTCTTTGGCGAATTCTACAATCAGAATGGCATTTTTGGCAGCCAGACCCATCAGCATGACGAGACCGATCTGGAAGTAAACATCATTTTCCAGTCCACAAATCCATACACCCAGATAAGCACCAAGCGCTGCAACAGGAAGCGACAACAGTACGGCTGCAGGAATAAGCCAGCTTTCATATAAGGCAGCAAGGAACAGGAAAACGAACAAAAATACAAGAGCCAGAACAAGGCCTGTTTGTCCGCCTGCCTGCTTTTCCTGATAAGAAAGTCCGCTCCATTCTATTCCGATGTTTTGCGGAAGATGTTCTCTGGCTATTTGTTCGAGTTTCTGCATGGCCTGTCCTGTACTGTAACCGTCAGCAGCTTCGCCACGGATTACGGAAGCTGTGAACATATTGAAACGTTTGATGCTTCCGGGGCCTGTCGTATAAGTAGCTTCTCCAAGTGAAGTTAATGGGATCATGGCATTGTGATTACCTCTTACAAAAAACAGATTGATATCCTCTTTGTCTTTCCTGTATGGAGCTTCTGCCTGAATGTAAACACGGTAGATGCGGTTGAACATGTTGAAGTCGTTCACATAAACCGAACCGGTATAGGCCTTCATGGTGGAGAATACATCTGCCAAAGGAACACCGGCAAACTTAACCTTGTCGCGGTCTACATTGAAATAAAGTTGTGGTATCTCAGCCTGAAGAGAGGAAGAAAGTCCTGTAAGTTCTTTACTTCTGGAAGCATAATACATTAATGTATCTACTGCTTGAACGAGATTGTCAAAAGTGGCATCTCCACGGGCTTCGAGCTGCATTTCAAAACCTCCGGAACTACCCAGGCCGGGGATGACTGGAGGTGTGGAGAGATAGACTTTGCATTCGGGATATTGTGACAAAGTCTGGCGTACGTTATTCATCAGCTGGTCAATGGATTCATCTTTACGTTCTTTCCATGGCTTCAGGATAACAGTCAGTTCTGCACGCCCCTGATTGGTACCGACACGTGGGCTGCTTCCAGTGACATTCTGTACGTAGTCCACAGCAGGCAGTGACATCAGATATTGTACGGCACGGTCTGTTACTTTCCGGGTTCGTTCGAGTGTGGCTCCTTCCGGTAATTCCAGCTCGACCTTGAAATAACCCTGATCTTCGGTTGGCAGAAAACTGGTAGGAATAAGCTGATGGAGACCGATTATGGCTATGAGACCGCATCCGAAGGTGGTCATGACACGGCGTGGCCCTTTTAAAAGGGACGTGATGAGGCTGACGTATTTGGAGTTGCCGGTACGTAGCCATTTATTGATGTATCTGAAAACAATGGGCTTCTTTTTTCTTTTGTCAGATGGTTTAAGAATCAGAGCACACATGGCCGGGCTTAATGTCAGGGCTACAACCGTGGAGATCAGAACAGAAACTGCGATAGTCACGGTAAACTGACGGTAGAGCATACCGGTGATTCCTGAAAGGAAACTGACCGGGACGAATACAGCGACCAATACCAGAGAGGTGGCTATGATGGCACCGCACAGTCCGTCCATGGCCTTTTTGGTAGCTTCATAAGCATTCAGCTTTTCTTCATCCATGATACGTTCTACGTTCTCAACCACTACGATGGCGTCATCCACAACGATACCAATGGCCAGAATAAGTCCAAGAAGGGTCAGCATGTTGAGAGAAAAACCGAAAACAAGCATCAGTCCGAACGTTCCTATGAGGGAGATGGGAACTGCTACAATAGGAATCAGGGTGGCTCTCCAGTTCTGTAATGACAGGAACACCACGATGATAACCAGAATCAGAGCTTCAAACAATGTTTTGTATACCTCATGAATGGATTCCGAGATATAAGTGGTCATATCAAAAGGAATTTCATAAGTCATGCCCTCAGGGAAGTTAAGGCTGAGTTTTTTCATTTCGTCCTTGATACGCTGGGCTACTTCCATGGCATTGGCACCCGGCAACATGTAGATTCCCAATACAGCTGCATTACCTCCATTGATTCCACTTTCTGTATTATAAGAAGAGGCTTCGAGTGAAATGCGGGCTACATCACGGAGACGGATGATGGATCCGTCTGGATTGGCTCTGATGACGATGTCTTCAAATTCACTGACTGTTGACAGACGGCCATGCGTAGTGATAGGAATAGTGACATCCACTCCATTCATGGGTTGTTGTCCAAGTACACCCGCAGCGGCTTCGCTGTTCTGGTCCTTGAGGGCATTCTGAAGATCCTTGACTGTAAGTCCGAAATGAGCCAGCTTGTCCGGTTGTACCCAGATTTGCATGGCATAGTAACGTCCACCCACATTGGATATACGTCCAACACCCGGAATTCGTCTTAACAGGTCGATTACATTCAGTGTAGCGAAGTTGCTGAGATATATTTCATCAAATTTAGGGTCGGATGAGGTCAGACAGATGGTCATGAGTTGGCTGGGAGCCTGCTTTTCTACCGAAATACCGTTTTGGATTACTTCTGCAGGAAGACGTGACTCGGCCAGTTTCAGTCTGTTCTGAATTTCCACTGCAGCCAGATCTGCGTCTGTCGATACATCAAAAGTGACCGTAGCAGAGAAACCGCCAGAGTTGGAACTGTTGGATTCCATGTATAGCATTCCCGGTGTACCGTTTAACTCCTGTTCTATGGGCGTAGCTACTGCCTGTGATACCGTAGAAGCACTGGCACCAGGATAGGAAGCACTGATCTTAACAATAGGCGGTGTGATTTGTGGATATTGGTCAATGGGAAGTAATGTCAGACCGATCAGTCCGACAATGACAATAAGTATGGAGATGACGGCCGAAAATATCGGATGGTCAATAAAGAAGTTAACTTTCATATGCTGGATAGGAGTCTTATTGATTAGAAGTACTGTTGCTTATTTTAACTTTCATTCCAGGTTGCAGCTTGTGATAACCTTCCGTAACGATCATTTCACCGGATACCAGACCACGTTCTACGACAACCATGTTTTCTTGCTGAGGTCCCAGTTCAATAAATCGTTTCTCTACTGTATTGTTTTTTCTGACAATATAAATATAAGCACCTCCTTTTTCCAATATGACAGCCTTCATGGGGACTGTTACTGCATTTTCGCGGACATCCAGTAACAGTCTTACTTTGGTAAACTGTCCGGGAAGCAGGACATGTTGCGGGTTAGGCATTTCAGCACGTACAGAAAAGGTTCCGGTTTGTGAATCAACCTGCGGATCGGCAAAATCAACCAGACCTTTATAAGGATATTGTGAATTGTCTGCTAAAGTAATGGTGATATATGGTTGCCAGGATCTGTTGGCAACTTGTTGTCCCAGATTGACGTTGCGTTCTTTACTTTTCAGATAATCGAGTGCGGTCATGCTGAAGTCAACGAGTACGGTGTCACTTTTGACGACAGTAGCTAACTGGGATTTTCCGCCTGTACCTACCAAGGTTCCAAGGTCGACAAATCTTTCTCCGATGTTGCCGGATATAGGTGCTTTTACAACAGTGTATTCCAATTCAAGCTGGGCTTGGCTTAAATCGGCTTTACTCATGGCCATGGAGGCTTTGGCACTTTCGTAAGCGGCTACTGCATTATCCAAATCAAGTTGGCTGGCAGCATTCTGTTCATAAAGTGGCCGTATGCGTTCCAGGTCGTGCTGGGCTTTTCTGGCTTGTGCTTCGTCTTTTTTAAGTTGTGCTGAAGCTTTGTCTACTTTTGCTTTGTATTGACGGGGATCGATGACAAAAAGAACCTGTCCTTTCTTGACATAAGTACCTTCTGCAAACAGCATTTGTTCAAGGTAACCTTCTACGCGTGCATGGACCTCAACGAATTGCTGTGCCCGGATATGGCCGACATATTCACCGTATATTTCGACATTACTCTGACTGACAGGAATGGCCGAAACAATACTCAGTTCTTCCTGAGGGGCTTTTTTTCTTGTAAAATACATGTAACCTGAAATAATCAGAGCAATTAAGGCCAGAATGCCTATGGTTTTTTTCTTAATGATGAAATAGGATTTCATGTTATTAACGGGTAGTCTCATGTTTTTTTATTATAGAGATTATTCAAATATGATATTTAGTCTAGTAATATATTTGGGAGAACAATAAATGTGCCATATTATTTATCCTTCTCATTATCAGTTTTTTTTTGTTTCGGTTTAGTTCTAAATAATGTAGATTTTATCCACATTTTGGGATAAAGATAATCCACATTGTCCACATAAAAACACAACAATACATTAAATAAATGTTAAATTAATACTTTTTTTGCGGGAAAACGTGTTTTCGTTCGTATATGATATAAATTCTGTTCGCATTAATCTAATTATTTAAATATTAAGTTTATCAAATTCGGTTTATGATTATGGTTAGAAAATTGGCTTTATCAGCAGCATGCCTGCTGTTTTCTTCCGGGTATATGTATGCCCAAAGCCGTTTTGCACATCCGGGTCTTCTTCACAGTGCGTCAGACTTCGATCTGGTCCGTGAACGCCTGTCTTCGAACGACCCGGTGGCCGTCCAGTCCCTGGATGACCTTCGCAACGCCCCTCCCGTGCGAGGTAACTGGGGCGGCAACTGGGCAGTGAACGAGACGATCATCCGCGGTGTGCCTGGTGACAACTACATGAACGCCTACCGCAATGCGGCGCGCGCCTACCAGTGCGCCCTTCTGTGGAAGCTAACGGGCGAGGAAGGCTACGGCGACGTGGCGATCGACGTGCTCAACGCCTACCGCATGTACAACAAGGCCCTCGGCGGCAACTCCAACATCTCCCTCATCCCCGGCTTTATCGGCTACCAGCTTCTGAACGCGGCGGAGATCATGCGCGACTACCCGAAATGGTCTTCCGAAGACATCGAACTGTTCAAGCAGTACATGATCGACGTGTGGTTCACGGTGGCCCAGGACTTTCTGGAACGCCGCCACGATACGGTGGTGCGCGAGGGCAACTGGTACCACTACCACAGCAACTGGGGCCAGGGCAACGCGCTGTTCTGCATTTCCCTGGGCGTGTTCTGCGACCTTCCGGACATCTACAATTACGGCATGTACTGGCTGAAGGAAGGTCCGGGCAACGAATCCCTTTATGTCGGCCGTACCCATCCCCTGACGAACGGTCTGGGCATGTGCGGTTTCGGCTGGGGACAGCTTCCCTGGTTCCACAAGGACGACCGCGGCCCTCTGGGGTATCTGTGCCAGACTCAGGAGAGCGGTCGTGACCAGGGTCATGCGATGGCAGCTCTCGGTCTGATGTCCTACGGTCTTCAGACCGCTTACAACCAGGGCGACAACGCCTTCTGCAACCTGAACAACATACTGGTGAAGGGTAAGGCCGGTTCCGCGATGGTAGCCGGTGCCGCGGAATATGTGGCGATGTTCAATTCCATGGACAACAACATTCCGGAGGAAGCCGAGATTATCTCTTCCATCCCTTACAAGACGAACTGGTGGATGACGGGCCTGAACTGGACCGGTCAGGGACAGTGGCGTCCGATCTGGCAGCTTTTCATTAACCATTACCAGAACCGCATGGGCATCCCGATGCAGTACTGCACGAAGATGAAGAACAAGATCGGCATCGAGCGGGGCGGCGGTTCCTACGGCAACAACAGCGGCGGTTACGACCATACCGGTTTCGGTGACCTGATGCACAATGACGCCCCCGTCACAGCCGAGAAAGTCCCGACGATCCTGTTCCCGGTCATCACGATCAACGGCAGCACGGTCCGTGAGTATGCCGAGTACAAGGATATAGAACCCGGTACGGTGGTGATGCTTTCCGCCAACCTTCCTGAAGGCGAGTCCGACAGCGGGAAATGGGAATGGGAGGACGGAGTATCCGGCAACAACCGCCAGCTTACCGTGGATCATTCCGGTCTTTACCGCCTGTACTATACGAACTCCCACGGTGTGAGGAGCGTTCAGCTTTTCAGCCTTTCTGTCCGCGGCGAGGGCATCCGTGGTACCCTGAGCCATACGGTGACCTACAACGGCGAGACCAGTACGGCCACGGAAGTGTCGATGGGCGTCGGGCGCAGCCTGACGATGACAACGGCCTACACCAACTGGAACTACATAGAGAGCGAGAAGTGGTATGACGAGGACGGCCGTGAACTGGGCAGCGGCGGCAGCTATACCTATACCCAGACCGATACGGAGGACCACCGTCTGATCTTCCGTCTGACGAACCAGTCCGGTGTCGTGATCGAGAAGGTCCTTGAGATAAAGTATGATTTCGACGACCTGACCTCGTCCCTTCCTGACCCCCAGTGTGACGACCTGTCCCTTTGGGATACGGACCATGAGGGCTTCAAGAACGTGAGCGGCCAGCTCAGCACGCTCGGCGGCAAATATATCCAGGCCTCCCGTCCCTCTTCCGAAGGCGGCATGACCTGCTGGGGCCTTCCCGCCTTCCGCATATCCCAGCGGGTGTCCGGTCTTCGTCCCGGCAAGTACGAGTTGGGCGCCTCCCTTATAGCGACCCAGCAGGGCAAAACCGGCGAATCCTCACGCAGCCACGTGAAGGACGTGTGGCTTTATGCCAACGGCGCGTCCGTCCCCGTATCCACTCTGGACGGTGTGGCCGGCCGCTTCAAGGTCTCTTTCTGGGTCGGTGATGACGGCGTCCTGGACTTCGGTGTGGAGAACCTTTCCGACCAGGACCGCGGTTATTCGTCCAGCGGCATGAACTTCTTTGCCATGGATGACTATTCCCTGGAATACAAGGGAACGGACGGTCTTTCTTCCGACTACGCCCTTCTCCGGGATTCCGCCCGGTCAGTGGGTCCCGACGACGTGCCTTCCGGCGTGTATGAAGCCCTGGAGTCCGCCCTGGAGAACTCAACTCCCGGACTTTCGGATATGGTAACCCTCCAGCAGGCATTGGGCGATGCCGGCCGGATCATGGCCCGCTACGGCGACTACCATCCCGTCTATGAGCAGATCCGTTCGTATGCCGGTTCCGGCGAGGTCACGGACGCAAGCCTGACTTCCGCCCTTTCCTCCTATGCCTCCAGTACGGACTCCCGTTCCTATTACCGTGTCTTCGACAGCCTTGTGAAGGCCTGGGATACCGTTCTTCCCACCGTACCTGCCGCCGTGGATGTGAGCTGGCGTCTTCGAAACCATGCCCTCCAGCCCTCACCGTCGGACATGATGTATGATTACGGTACCGGATGGGATACGGATGCCGATGGCGGCAATTTCCGTGTGTTCGCCATCGACGGTTCCGATGCCCAGCGTGGTGATGCCGAAGGAGCGAACATGATCGAACGTTTCTGTACCGGCAATTTCTTCGACAACCAGGATCTGATCTACCAGCGCATGTCCGGACTCCCTTCAGGACGCTATGTGTTCCGTGCCTCCGCCCAGCGCGGTGCAGACCAGGGTTCTATCGTCCTGTTTGCCAACGGTTCCTCATCCTGTGTGCTTTCCAACAAGGTTCTGAAGGGTTGTGAAGTGTCTTCCGATGTGACAGACGGCATCCTGTCCGTCGGTCTGAAGTCCTCATCCGGCAACGGATGCCAGTGGGTATCCCTTGCAGACCCCCGTCTGGAATACCACAGCCCCGTGCAGCTTCTTGGCGAGGCGATCGCCGAGGCTTCCTCTCTGGATTACGGTACGGATACCGGCGGCGCCCTGTCCTCTGCCCTGTCCTCAGCCCGTTCGGCTCTGTCTTCCGGTGACGCCTCACAGCGCATGTCGGCCTATTCCTCTCTGGTTTCAGCGATATCCTCCTACCGGCTGGCCAACGCCTCCTCCTCTCATCCCTATGACATGACCTCTTCGGTGAAGAATCCCGATTTCAACCTCCGCAACACGTCCTCCTGGGTACTGACCGGCGGCGGAGGCAACTATCCGGCCTACAACCAGGGCGTGATGGAATTCTGGCATGTGGCATTTGACCTGAGCCAGAGCCTGACAGACCTTCCCGCGGGCAATTACCGCATTTCAGTCCAGGGGCGCAGCGACCGTGGCGAGTCCAACCGTTCCTTCAGCCTGTACGCCCAGTCCGGCGCTACCGTAGAGAGCGCATATATCACCGGCCAGACCCGTGCCGACGGAACGGATGCCGGCCTTCACCTTGGCCAGAACGCTGACGACCTGAATGCCGACAGCGAGGAATCCCGCCAGTTTGTCACTCTTACCGTGGCCGGCGGCATTCTGAAGATCGGCGTGAAATGCACGGACGCTTCGACCTGGTGCGTGCTGGACAATTTCAGGCTGGAGTATCTGGGTGCAGATGCCGGTGACCTGATGAAGAAATGGAACGAGCAGTGTGCGGTGGCCGATGCGATGGACAAGAGCCTTCTTCCGTCCGGAATCCGTGATGCTTTGTTATCCGCCCGTGGTGTGGATGTGAGCGGAATGGGCGTGGATGAACTGACCTCCTCCCTTTCAGTCCTGATGTCAGCCATATCGGAAGCCCAGTCCAGCGTATCCCTTTATGCCGGCTTTATGGATCTGGTCTCCGTGACGGAGGCGATGGCGGATAATTCCGTCCCCAATCTGGCAGCGACGCTGAATGTGTTCCGCCGTGCCATCGAGACGGCTGTATCTAATGTGGACAAGCTGACGGAGGCCGTGGGCATCACGAAGGAGTATGAGACGCTGGAGAAGGCCCGCCAGACGTATGCGGTAGGGGCTGTGCCTGTAAACGGTATCAGTTTTGATATGACCTTCTTGCTGACTAATCCGGATTTGACGGATTTACCAGAGTGGACACAACAGGCAGGATGGTATACTGACGTTGATAAGGGTATTCAGTGCATGCACAATTCTGATGTGGCTTCAGCTGATGGTAAAGATGCTTTCTACGAAATTTATGCCGGAAGCAGGACCCCAATGCCGGAAGGCAATATATTGTATCAGAAAACTGTTCTGGCACCAGGCACTTATCTGATGTCTGCTTATGCTTTTGGTAAAGGAGCCAATGATAATTATACCGGTGATTTTTCAGGTTGTTTCTTTGCCGGTCAGGAAAAAGGTGATGCCGTTACTGCAGCCAGACTGACTTCGGGAACTGTCAAATTCGTTCTGTCTGAGGAACAAGAAATCAAACTGGGATTATATTCTGACGGTTCAGGTGCTGCAAACTGGGCAGGTATTGGTTATATGAAACTTTATAAGCTTTCTTCTGACGATCTGATATTGAATGAAGAAGATCAGGACCTGAAGGTAAAGGAAGATACTTATGCTGACGTTGTGATATACCGTAAACTGAAAACCGGGAGTTGGAATACTTTCTGTGTGCCGTTTGCCATGACTGCTGAACAACTTGCGGATAATAAGATTTATGAAGTCCGCAAATTGGAGAGTACGGCAGAAACCGGAAGTTCTGTGATCTTGAATTTTTCAGATCCCGTATCTGCAATAGAAGCCGGAGTACCTTATATAGTGAAGGTCAGTGAGGATATCAGTCAGATCAGGGTCAATGATGTAACAGTGAAGGCTGCAGACCCTGTTGTGTTGAAGGCAGGACATGTGGGCATGCAGGGTAATTACGGATGGATGACTATCACCGGTTATGACAAGTATTTCATCAGTAACAACAGTTTTTACCGTGCGGCTGACAAGAAGGTGACTGTGAAAGGTTACCGGGCTTATATTATTATGGAGCAATCGGCGGCAGGTGTGAACCAGATGCTGATCAATATCGACGGTAATGTGACAGCCATTGAAGATGTACTGGGTGAGGATGTGGATGCCAAAGTCAATGTATATACTATTGATGGTGTATGCGTAAAATCCGGTGTGAAGTCATCCGAGGCTCTCTATGGTTTGCGTAAGGGCATCTATATTGTCAACGGTAGGAAAGTCATTAAATAAAAACTAATAAACAGTTTGACAAAATAAAGGAGGGTAGTCTTTTGTGGTGGCTACCTTTCTTTGTATAGTATATTTCTACCCATATATAAAAATATTTTTGAACACCTACTTGTTATTGAATTTTAGTAAATTAATTTTCAGAAAACATTAAAACCCATCATTATGAATTTTCAGAATAATTTCTCAGATGAGGAATCTTGTGTGGCCTATCGGAAATAACAGAGTTAGTGTCGTGGTATTGTATACAAGCATAGTGATTGTATCTAATATTGTGGGATATCTGCAAATGTTATTGCGAATGCAGAGACTATCACAGTTATCTGACCTTACGTTTCGTTACTGAATTGCCCCCATGATTCTGCTGATGAGCATCATGAAATCTTATTTTATGATAGGAATTCGTCTTCAATTGGGGGTAATCGATACTTGTTTGTTTGAAGAATGGTCAACAAATTCAATGATGTCATGGATAAACATGACACATAGTATAACTTAGAAGGACAGGCCGAATTTGACGATAGCTTCTTCTTCAAAGGGCGTTTCGAATAGGAGAAGGATGTATCCTTGAAAAAAGGAAATGGCAGCAGAAAGAAGTCCAAAGTATTGGTTATGGTGGAAAGGATCTCTTCGCAGGAACATCCCAAAAAGGGAGGCCTTCCAGTGTGGCAGGACGCCTGAAAATGCAGGACATTCGGACCTGAATGCAGGGGCAGTCATTAACATTGCGAAGAAATACCTTAAACTATCCGTCTAACTGATCACTAACGATTTCACCTCTTGCCATAAGTTTAGAGAATATGTACAGAAACACCGTATGGTGGTTTCGAAAAAGAAGAACGTGGAGAAGATGCGGTAAATAACACAGGATCAATTGTTTATGATTTTCTCAACGAATTTTGTTACAAGTTCAATAGAAAGTATTTCGGAGAGAAATACTTCGACAGGGTTGTCATCAGCTATAACACTGATTTTAAATCAAGAACATACTGACAGATAATATGTTGGATTTTTATAAAAACTTATAGTAAGCTTTACATAATTGTTTCCGCAAAGTAAAGAGTTATTGGACAGAACCATTGTTTGGCGGGAGATTAATCTTAGCTAAGATCTAACAGAACTTTTAATATAAAACTTATCAAAGAACTCTTTAGCTTTGTGGTAAATGTCGCTTAATTACTTATCCGATTCTTAACGAACTATAGAATGAATATTAACTCTTTAAAATTTGAAACTACAAACTTTTAGTGTATCTTTGCAGCGGTATAGGTAAAACTATATCGTTCTTATTTGACATATCGTAGCTCAATCACCTCTGAATCACCACCTCGGAAAAGAACGAGCTATACAACACACGTTGAGGAGTCCGTATATGACGCAGACTTCTCGCTTAGTGTGTTGTGGCTTGTGGTGAGCCAAGAGGTGCAGGCGATTGTCTGCGTCTTTCTTTTTAGCTAAACGTATGACATAGCCTTGTCTATGGTGATTTTTATTAATTATATGTTTAACTAAAAGATTTGTAAAATGAAAACAAAGTTACTTATTACAGTAGCACTGGCTAGTGTGGCAACATTGTATTCAGAACAGGCTATGGGAGAAAATTCAATGTATTATCTGAAGGATGTTGATACCAACGAATTAGTAATGAGGGCTAATGTAAATGAACAACAAGGATCAGAAGTTGATATTTCAAAATGGGTCTTATGGAATGCTAAAATGGAAACTTTGGTAAGTGAAGAAGCATGTGGGTGGTTGACAGATGTGCAAGGCGGTACTTTGAGGACATATGTCATGCCAACTAATGCAGATATTAATAAAGGTGACTGTCCTTACCCAAATGCAGTAGAGCGTTGGCAAAGTTCAAATTTGACTTATTCGCCTAATACCCAAATACTGTATCAGAAGATCAATCTTCCTAACGGAAATTATACGATAACTATGTGGACAGAAAGCCAGGATCTTGGTGATCATACACATAAAGGAGGTATGTTTGTATTTGCAAATGAAGTACAGCAAGATATAACCAATCACTGTACTTTGCAACAGTACACGTTGGAGGTTACTGTAACGGACGGGACTTTAACATTTGGTGTTAAGACAGGTGATAGCGGTAGTGATGATAACCATGTTGTATTGGCTGATGTAACTATATTAGCTGATCAGAATATTATAGATGGCATCAATACGGAGAATCCGTTGGATGTGACCGGGGCTGTTAAGAATTCTTTTTGTGTGGCTGAATATGGATGGGAGAGAGATGTACATAACGTATCAGCTTTATATGTTGTTGATAGCCGAGATTTGGATAGTCCTGACTATGCAGGGGCTGGTATTGAATATTGGGTAAGTAAAATTAATCCGACTAAAAGTGCTGATTTAATTTATCAGAATATAAATAATCTTCCTGTTGGTAAATACAGGGTTTCTGCTGTAGCAATGGGACGTGATCAAAGTGATGATGCTGATATTTGTAAGGAAGGTTTGTATTTGTTTGCTAATGATGTAGAAACTGCAGTTACTACAAATATATGGGGAAATGTAACGGTAAAAGGATTTGTATTGGATGATGGAAATTTGCGCATTGGTTTGCGAGCAGGCGAAAATAATTATAATAATTGGCTTGCTATTTCACAGGTTAAATTAGAATGTATAGGATTGGGTGTAACTGAAGTATGGGATTATTTTTATGCTCAAGCAGAGATGATAGATTTGGAGGCATTGCCAACGGCTATTCGAGCTAATTTAATTGCAGCCATGAATAAAGAAAATCCGGTTTCCGATGATGTTTTGGTGTTGAAAGCAGCAATTAAATTAGCCAACGCGGCAATAGAATCATATAGTCTTTATTCTTCTCGTTACAATCAGTTTGTTCGATTTAATAGTGAGACATTGGCCGAAGAAAAAGCAGAAGCAATTTTCTCTGCCAGACTTTCAGAATTGAATGAAAAGGTAGAGGGTACTTTGACGGTTTCTGATATAGAACAGTCATATGCAGACCTTTTGGATGCAGCCAAGATTTATAGCTTGTCTGTTTATGGTTTGGCAGAAGGGATTGAGCAAGTTGATATAACGTTCCTGCTGACTAATCCAGATTTGACGGATTTGCCTGAGGGGACACAACAATCAGGTTGGTATACTGATACAGATAAGGGTATTCAGTGTATGCACAATTCAGAAGTGGCTTCTGAAGATGGTAAAGATGCCTTTTATGAAATATACGCTGGAAATGGAGTTCGGATGCCGGAAGGACAAATTCTGTATCAAAAAGTAACTTTATCTCCAGGTACTTATCGGATGTCTGCTTATGCTTTTGGTAAAGGAGCTAATGCTAATTATGTAGGTGACTTTTCAGGTTGTTTCTTCGCAGGTGAGACTAAAGGTGATGCTGTGACAGCTGCCAGACTGACTCAGGGATCTGTTAAATTCGTTCAAAGCAATGAACAGGAGATCAAACTGGGATTATATTCAGATGGTACTGGTGCTGCTAACTGGGCTGGTATAGGTTATATGAAACTTTATAAGGTAGCTCCGACAAATTGGTCATTAAGTGAAGAAAATAC
>OGMW01000981.1_pt1 | contig 27493 bp, 28 predicted proteins | sample 1573281 | NCBI WGS metagenome assembly OGMW01 (sample SAMEA2581907, study PRJEB24529) | metagenome | biome: Human gut stool | place: China | collected 2011 | reverse complement strand
TGTGGCAATATTTGTCGCTACAGGAATATTGTACTGGTCGCATCTTCTCACGATGCTTGTGATATCCGGTTCTTTAGGATCGATCATGACCGGATTGTAGAACAGAATGACCATATCAAGATCCTGACGCTCTACCATCTCCATAAACTGCTTGTCTCCACCAATACTGCCGGCAAGGAATTTATGCACATGAAGGCTTGTCGCTTCTTCTATTCTCCGTCCGGTTGTACCTGTGGCATAGACCTCATGTTTGGCAAGTATATTCTTATAAGCGATGCAGAAATCTTCTATCAGTACTTTTTTACTGTTATGTGCGATTATACCTAAGTTCATAGTTTCTCCTCTCCGTTTCTCCTATTTATTTTGCGGATTTTATCTTTTATCCACAATCCTAACTGTAATTATAACAAAGCACTAAATAAAACGCAATTAAAACTTAAAAAATATACATAATTCATAATTTATTAATATTTTTCTTACAGTCATCATGCAAGTTTTCCTGTTTCCATGCTCTTCCTGTCCATGCGAAAACTTCCAGTGTATTATTTCTGCATCTTCATATACTAGCATTGCAACACAAAAACACTTTCAAAAGAAAACAACAACCAAGGAGGAAATTGATATGTCAAACACAAAATCTTCTAACCAGGCAGCTGTACCAGAAGCAAAAGGTGCGTTAGACCGTTTCAAATTTGAAGTGGCAAACGAACTGGGTGTACCCCTTTCTGACGGGTATAACGGAAACCTGACCTCAAAGCAGAACGGATCTGTCGGTGGCTATATGGTCAAGAAAATGATCGAAGCTCAGGAAAAACAGAAGAACGAAATCCTGGCCGGCTATGGCAAGGAGAACCGCAAGATCCACCAGCTTATCGACCTTGCCCTGCTCCAGAACGGCATGCTGAAAGGAGAAGCGCTCAGTCACTTCGTTAAACGCAGCATCGATCTTATACAATAATCTTCCCGGATTATTTTCTATAACTTAAATGAAGTGGGTGCGGCAAATGCCGCATCCATTTTTTTATATAAAAAACGCCGATATATTTGGTCGGTTCAACAAAAAGCAGTACCTTTGCAGTCGAATTCAGGAAATAGCACGGCTCCTTAGCTCAACTGAATAGAGCATTTGACTACGGATCAAAAGGTTACAGGTTTGAATCCTGTAGGAGTCACTAGAAAACACAAACTGGGTTCGGCCCCTTAGCTCAACTGAATAGAGTATTTGACTACGGATCAAAAGGTTACAGGTTTGAATCCTGTAGGGGTCACAAAATCATACGCTTTATTTGCAGGACTCACTTTCCCATACTTGCGAAAGTGAGTCTTTCGTTTTTTTACACTTCTTTTCAGTCCCCGGCCGAAAAGAAATCCACCATCGCACTTTTGTTCATCTGATTGAAAAAGAAATCAAACCGGGCCATCGCTTCATTCTGACCACCTTCGCTGATATCATGCGCAGCTTTCAGGAAACTCGTCTCATTTTCCTCCTTCCGGCAAGCCATGGCATCGCCATCCGCATGGTCTGCCCCTCCATTTTCCGCCTTACCTGAAACATTTGTCTTTGAATCCGTCTGCCCGCTACCGTTCCCTGCTTTCCAGCAATGCATCCAGAAAGCCCGGCCATACTTCTCGTCCTCCCCTATCAGACTGATCACCTCACATTTCAGTTTATACAGCGTATAAGCCTCAACGCTCACCAGCACATTCATCAGATCATACTCCAAAAGCTCCGGCAACGATTGGGCCACCATAAAATAATGATGGCCAGAACGTGGTGTAAACAAAGGTACAAACAGATTGGCTCCTTCATGATCCGCCTCACTCATCAGTTCAGGCTCTTTCAGGTCAGCAGCCTTTTTAAGTGGAACAACCCGATAGTGAAAAAAACTGTCTTCGCCACCCCATTCGTCCATCACGGCCTGAATCTGCTCCAGATTGGTTTCCGACGAACTGTCACTCTCCATCAGTTCCAGACAGTTCTCCATAATAAACACCTCATTATATCTCCCTTCATACATACCGTTTCCCACCTTCACGATCTTTCCATAAAGCACCCCGGCAGTCTCATCAAATGAATTTTTCATTACGTTACCAATTAAGTTTATAAAGATAACGAATAACAAATCCGGAAAGATATTCGCCCGATATGTTATGCAACATATTAATACAAATCAATCACTTTTTATGACTTTTGAAAAACAAGACTCCTTTTCTCCATTGATATGTTCTTTGGAGAAAAGGAGTCCTTCAAAAAGCTTTTAATCTCTTTTCTTATACCGTCTGGTGATTGATACAGATCCCCTGCAGATACCAGTCGTACAGACGATGGATACCCTCGTCTATCTCGATCTTGTGGTGCCAGCCCAGGTTGTGCAGCTTCGTCACGTCCGTCAGCTTGCGCAGCGTACCGTCCGGTTTCGAAGCATCCCAGCGCAGCTCGCCCTTGAAACCGATCTCAGCCATGATCTTACCGGCCACCTCGCGGATACTCAGTTCCTTGCCTGTACCCACATTGATATGGCAGTTACGGATCTCGGCTATACCGTCCGCATTCTTGACAGAAGCATCATAAGTATCCTTGAAGTCCACGTTCAGAAGCACATGCACGCTCGCATCTGCCATCTCCTCGCTCCAGAGGAACTCACGCATCGGCGCACCGGTACCCCACAGCGTCACTGCCTCGGGTGTAATACCATAATGAGCCAGTACGGACAGGATATCCTGTTCCTCCGACTTGTCGTCCACGATAAACTTACTGCCGTCACGCATCACGCTTACCGGACGCAGACCGATATCCTTGCGCACAGCCTCCCAGTTGCCTTCGTTCAGGCACTTGGCCAGATGGATCTTGCGGATCATCGCCGGCAGCACATGACTGTTCTCCAGATGGAAGTTATCGTTGGGACCGTAAAGGTTCGTCGGCATCACCGCAATATAGTTCGTGCCATACTGCAGATTGAAGCTTTCGCACATCTTCAAGCCCGCAATCTTTGCAATCGCATAAGGCTCGTTCGTATATTCCAAAGGAGAAGTCAGCAGACAGTCCTCCTTCATCGGCTGGGGAGCCTCACGCGGATAGATACACGTACTGCCCAGGAACAGCAGATTCTTCACACCGTGACGGAAACTCTCACCGATCACGTTCTGCTGGATCTGCAGGTTCTGATAAATAAAATCAGCCCTGTACTGCAGATTGGCCATGATACCGCCCACATGGGCTGCTGCCAAAACCACCGCATCAGGTTGCTCCTCATCAAAGAACTTCCTTACGGCCACCGCATCCAACAGGTCCAGTTCCTTATGACTGCGACCCACCAGATTCTCGTAACCCCTCGCCTTCAGATTATTCCAGATAGCCGAACCAACCAAACCATGATGTCCGGCCACATAAATTTTTGAATTTTTATCCAACATCGGTTTTAATTTTTTGTAAAAATTAAAAAGCTAAAGCGCAAGCAAAGCTTGCAAGGGAAGCGCAAGCAAAGCTTGCAAGGGAAGCGCAAGCAGAGCTTGTGAGGTAAAATGCAAACAGAGTTTGCAAGGTAAGTGCAAGCAAAGCTTGCAAGGTAAAAGGTATAAGGTAACAGGTATCAGCTTTTACCTGCATCACAGCGTGATGCTCTTACCTCAAACGCCAAAGCGTTTACTTACCTACATCGCCCAAGCGATGTCATTACCTTTAAATGCTCTGCATTTATCTTACCTAAAAACGCATAGCGTTTTGCTTACCTGCATCACCAAGTGATGCCTTACCTGCAACGCCCAGCGTTGCCTTTACCTAAAAATGCATGGCATTTGTCTTACCTAAAAATGCAAAGCATTTTGCTTACCTGCATCACCACGTGATGCTCTTACCTTTGTAAAATAGCCCGAGGCTATTTTACAATTCCCTTTTCCAGATATTCTTCCAGATTCAGTTTGACCTTCTCGCTGGCGCGCTCCACAGCCACCTTGGCCATATCAGAGTCCACCATCAGCTTGACAAGCTGTTCGAAAGTCGTCTTTGACGGATTCCAGCCCAGTTCATTCTTCGCTTTCGTCGGATCACCCCACAAGTTCACCACGTCTGTCGGACGGTAGAAATCAGGAGACACCTCTACCAGACAACGTCCCGTTGCCTTATCATAACCCTTCTCGTCCAGACCCTCACCACGGAACTCCAGTTCAATGCCTACATACTTGAAGGCCAGATAGCAGAACTCACGTACTGAATGCTGCTCACCCGTAGCAATCACGAAATCCTCGGGAGTCTTGTTCTGAAGGATCAGCCACATACACTCCACATAATCCTTCGCATAACCCCAGTCACGCAATGAAGACAGGTTACCCAGATAAAGTTTGTCCTGCTTGCCCTGAGCGATACGTGCGGCTGCCAGAGTGATCTTACGGGTTACGAATGTCTCGCCGCGGCGCTCACTCTCGTGGTTGAACAGGATACCGGAACAGCAGAACATGTTGTAAGCCTCACGATACTCCTTCACGATCCAGAAACCGTAAAGCTTCGCTACCGCATACGGGCTGTAAGGATGGAACGGCGTCTTCTCGTTCTGCGGAACCTCCTCCACCTTACCGTAAAGCTCGGAAGTGGAAGCCTGATAAATACGGCAGGTCTCTGTCAAACCGCACTGGCGGACAGCTTCCAACACACGCAACACACCCACAGCATCCACATCAGCCGTAAACTCCGGAGAGTCGAAGCTCACCTGCACGTGGCTCTGTGCGGCCAGATTATATATTTCAGTCGGTTTTACCTTATTGACCACCTGGATCATACTCATGGAATCACCCAGATCGGCGTAATGCAAGTGAAACTTGGGTTCACCCTCCAGATGGGCGATACGTTCACGGAAATCCACTGACGAACGGCGGATAATACCATGCACGTCATAACCTTTTTCCAACAAGAATTCAGACAGATAAGATCCGTCCTGACCGGTCACACCGGTAATCAATGCTACTTTTCTTTCCATATTATCAAATAATCTGTTTCATTCACAAAAATCAATTCACAGAGGCAGCTCTATACCTTTAAAAGTCATAAGGCATCCACTTCTCCGGCCGAAAGCCCTGTATACTTGCATATCATATCCTGCGATACGCCGTCACGCTTCATCTGAAGAGCCAACTCCATTTTGGCTTGCTTTAAACCTTGCTCTAAACCTTGTTCCAAACCTTGCTTACGCCCCTCTTCCAACGCGGCTTCACGGATATCCTCCTCCACTATACGGTTGACACGGAAACGATCCAATGCCTTATCATAAGCGATGCGGTTCTCTTCTGAAAGATTGGCCACTGCAGCCAATTCATCCAGACGGCGGAATACCTGATCTTTCAAGGCATCCGGCATTCTGTCCCAATACTGCATGTTCTTTAATGTATATATCAGTTTGTCATATAACGTTACACACTCCGAAAGAGGTTTGTTGAAAAAGGGAAACTGAAGATAGATCTGACGGAAATGACTGTTCAGAACTTTACCGCTGTCACGGTCGGCTATGACCGTATCTGTACGAAACTTCCTTTCCAACCCCGGCTCCGTGAAATTCAACAGGCTTTTCCTTACAAATATAGATATTACAAACGAAAACAACAGACTTTTTGAAATAAATATTCATTTTCTCCACTAAAATAGACTGAAAAAGACGACAACCGGTACTATCTGTCCATCCACCAGACTCCGTTCGCCGTTTTCACATCCTGATCCGGCAAAAGGAAACAAACTTTTCCGTAAAACAGTGATAGAAAAATCCTCCCTGACCTTTCTCCTACAACATAATAATCACTAATGAAACATAAAGAAACAACCCGTCAGAAGTGATGACAAGCCATTGCCTCTGACACCAATCGACAGAGACAATGAAAACCAGAATGACAATCAGAAACAGAATCAGGAAGCAGTACATCAGGCTGCAGTGCCGGTTAGGCTGGGCCATCGACATCAGCACAGTAAGCCGGAATCCGGCCAGCTCGCTGCTATCCAACTTCACCCCCTTCCGGTTCACCTTCAGGGGAAAAGACTTCACATCCATAGAGTCTCTTCTGCAAGGACTGAAAGCCAAGGACATAGACAGACAGAACAGCATCTTCTCCAAGATCGGGAAAGCCGCCTGGCGTCAGGGCCGCAAGTGCAAATGGTGGAAGGAACAGCGACTCTACTGGCAGGGACACCCCATGGAACGCATGTCGGCCGAATACAGAAACTTCATCCGTGAAGCCTTTTACGCCCTCGCCGAGAACACCGACTACCGGCAAGTCCTTCTGTCTACAGGTCGCAAGACCCTCTACCACACCATAGGCAAGTCCGACCCCACAAAGACCATCCTGACCGAAGGAGAATTCTGCACCATTCTGACAGAGATAAGAACAAAATTACAAACCGAAAAATAAAGAAGAAAATGGAAAAGAAAGAAAACAGACAGCCTAAAGCTGTTACAGAAAACGGCCACGTGAAACCATCTGGTTCCGTCACGCCCGTACAGGAAACTCTGTCACCCCTGAGTATCCACTACACCCCTGAAGAAGCCATCACTTACGGATGGGGCAACAAGGACAAAAACATAGCCAGCTTCCTCGACAGTCTGAAAGACCATTTCGAAGAGCGGATCAGTTCCATTACCAGATGGACCGACGATATTCTCCTGACCTTATACCGGCAGGATGAAAACTTCAGAAATGCGCTCAACCAGACTTTCGACCAGCCCATCCCGCGCGAGGCACTCCATCTGGAGAATATCCCTCAGGGCCTCGCCGACCTCTACTACGACCGCCTTACAGCCTTTCAGCAAGCTGCCGGCAAAGCCACCCAGGCTCCTCCCATGGAGTATATCCGTCTGATGGTAGCCGCACAAAATGAAGATGCAGAGTCCGACCCCATGGAACTCAACCTCTCAGGAGGCAAAGCCCTGAAAAGGATTGAGACATTCGGCATATACAACGAATATGCCGACCTGCTGGCCCGACTTCTGCGTCAGTGCTACGCCACAGGCCAACTCCACGTCACAGCCTCACAAGGTCACCCCTCCCCGTTGTCTCCCGCCACCTTCATCGGCTGGGGCGGTCCGGACAACACAGGCCAGTCCTTCTCCCTGTTCCCCGAAACCTTCTCCGAGGGTTACGCCGTCATCCGATGCTCCAACTGGAGCCGGAAAGCCCAAAACGCCCCCGGCATAATAACAGACTGGAGCAGCGGCGTCAAAGTCGTGGCCGAAGAAGACGATGCCCTCATACTGACACTGGATAAGACCCAGACCAGAAAACGCATCCCTCTTGGCGGACAGTCTGTCCCGACGACCTTTTACGGTCCGTACGTGGCAGCCATCTGCGAATGCGGCGAGTTCACTGTCGACATCAGTTTCAGACCGGCCCTCGAAGCCGGTCCGGAAGAAGAGATCCGTCTCTTCTCCTACGATTTCACCTGCAAATAACCGCGACCTGGGACGGGACCGGTATACCCCATTCCATCCCCCTGGCGATCAAAAAGAAAAACAGACCTTATGAAATGCGAAGAGGCGTACCCTCACGGGCACGCCTCCTCTGTTTTCACCTATTATATTTACATCACACCGTTTGGTGATTGATGCAAATTCCTTGTAAGTACCAGTCATACAGACGATGGATACCCTCGTCTATCTCGATCTTGTGGTGCCAGCCCAGGTTGTGCAGCTTCGTCACGTCCGTCAGCTTGCGCAGCGTACCGTCCGGTTTCGAAGCATCCCAGCGCAGCTCGCCCTTGAAACCGATCTCAGCCATGATCTTACCGGCCACCTCGCGGATACTCAGTTCCTTGCCTGTACCCACATTGATATGGCAGTTACGGATCTCGGCTATACCGTCCGCATTCTTGACAGAAGCATCATAAGTATCCTTGAAGTCCACGTTCAGAAGCACATGCACGCTCGCATCTGCCATCTCCTCGCTCCAGAGGAACTCACGCATCGGCGCACCGGTACCCCACAGCGTCACTGCCTCGGGTGTAATACCATAATGAGCCAGTACGGACAGGATATCCTGTTCCTCCGACTTGTCGTCCACGATAAACTTACTGCCGTCACGCATCACGCTTACCGGACGCAGACCGATATCCTTGCGCACAGCCTCCCAGTTGCCTTCGTTCAGGCACTTGGCCAGATGGATCTTGCGGATCATCGCCGGCAGCACATGACTGTTCTCCAGATGGAAGTTATCGTTGGGACCGTAAAGGTTCGTCGGCATCACCGCAATATAGTTCGTGCCATACTGCAGATTGAAGCTTTCGCACATCTTCAAGCCCGCAATCTTTGCAATCGCATAAGGCTCGTTCGTATATTCCAAAGGAGAAGTCAGCAGACAGTCCTCCTTCATCGGCTGGGGAGCCTCACGCGGATAGATACACGTACTGCCCAGGAACAGCAGATTCTTCACACCGTGACGGAAACTCTCACCGATCACGTTCTGCTGGATCTGCAGGTTCTGATAAATAAAATCAGCCCTGTACTGCAGATTGGCCATGATACCGCCCACATGGGCTGCTGCCAAAACCACCGCATCAGGTTGCTCCTCATCAAAGAACTTCCTTACGGCCACCGCATCCAACAGGTCCAGTTCCTTATGACTGCGACCCACCAGATTCTCGTAACCCCTCGCCTTCAGATTATTCCAGATAGCCGAACCAACCAAACCATGATGTCCGGCCACATAAATTTTTGAATTTTTATCCAACATCGGTTTTAATTTTTTGTAAAAATTAAAAAGCTAAAGCGCAAGCAAAGCTTGCAAGGGAAGCGCAAGCAAAGCTTGCAAGGGAAGCGCAAGCAGAGCTTGTGAGGTAAAATGCAAACAGAGTTTGCAAGGTAAGTGCAAGCAAAGCTTGCAAGGTAAAAGGTATAAGGTAACAGGTATCAGCTTTTACCTGCATCACAGCGTGATGCTCTTACCTCAAACGCCAAAGCGTTTACTTACCTACATCGCCCAAGCGATGTCATTACCTTTAAATGCTCTGCATTTATCTTACCTAAAAACGCATAGCGTTTTGCTTACCTGCATCACCAAGTGATGCCTTACCTGCAACGCCCAGCGTTGCCTTTACCTAAAAATGCATGGCATTTGTCTTACCTAAAAATGCAAAGCATTTTGCTTACCTGCATCACCACGTGATGCTCTTACCTTTGTAAAATAGCCCGAGGCTATTTTACAATTCCCTTTTCCAGATATTCTTCCAGATTCAGTTTGACCTTCTCGCTGGCGCGCTCCACAGCCACCTTGGCCATATCAGAGTCCACCATCAGCTTGACAAGCTGTTCGAAAGTCGTCTTTGACGGATTCCAGCCCAGTTCATTCTTCGCTTTCGTCGGATCACCCCACAAGTTCACCACGTCTGTCGGACGGTAGAAATCAGGAGACACCTCTACCAGACAACGTCCCGTTGCCTTATCATAACCCTTCTCGTCCAGACCCTCACCACGGAACTCCAGTTCAATGCCTACATACTTGAAGGCCAGATAGCAGAACTCACGTACTGAATGCTGCTCACCCGTAGCAATCACGAAATCCTCGGGAGTCTTGTTCTGAAGGATCAGCCACATACACTCCACATAATCCTTCGCATAACCCCAGTCACGCAATGAAGACAGGTTACCCAGATAAAGTTTGTCCTGCTTGCCCTGAGCGATACGTGCGGCTGCCAGAGTGATCTTACGGGTTACGAATGTCTCGCCGCGGCGCTCACTCTCGTGGTTGAACAGGATACCGGAACAGCAGAACATGTTGTAAGCCTCACGATACTCCTTCACGATCCAGAAACCGTAAAGCTTCGCTACCGCATACGGGCTGTAAGGATGGAACGGCGTCTTCTCGTTCTGCGGAACCTCCTCCACCTTACCGTAAAGCTCGGAAGTGGAAGCCTGATAAATACGGCAGGTCTCTGTCAAACCGCACTGGCGGACAGCTTCCAACACACGCAACACACCCACAGCATCCACATCAGCCGTAAACTCCGGAGAGTCGAAGCTCACCTGCACGTGGCTCTGTGCGGCCAGATTATATATTTCAGTCGGTTTTACCTTATTGACCACCTGGATCATACTCATGGAATCACCCAGATCGGCGTAATGCAAGTGAAACTTGGGTTCACCCTCCAGATGGGCGATACGCTCACGGAAATCCACTGATGAACGGCGGATCGTACCATGCACGTCATAACCTTTTCCCAATAAGAACTCAGCCAGGTAAGAACCGTCCTGACCGGTGATACCTGTGATCAATGCTACTTTTCTTTCCATAATTATTAGTAAGTATAAAAAATATGAATATAAATAAAATTCTTTCTTTTTGAGATTATTTGGCAAATTCCTTGATTATCTGCTCATTCTTCAGACGACAAACCAGCAACGCACCGTTTTTCTCAGCCACGATATAGCCATCCAATCCTTCAAGCACGACTTTCCGTTCTTCCGGCACATGAACGACACAATTCCGGCTGTCATAAAGCCGCACATCATTCCCCACACAGGCATTGCCATCCGCATCCTGAGGCAACAATGTCCGCAGCGAACCCCAGCTGCCCAGATCACTCCATCCGAATTCAGCCGGCAACGTATAGATTTCTTCCGCTTTCTCCATCACGGCATAGTCAATGGAAATCTTCTCGCAAGTAGAGAACAACCTTTTCACAGTCTCCGTCTCCTTATCCCCATAGAAATCTTTTGCCATCTCGTCCATTATCTCAGCCAGCGAAGGAGTATGTTTTCTTATCTCTGCCATGATGGTCCGGCAGTTCCATACAAAAATACCCGCATTCCACAAGTAATGACCGTCCTCCAGATATTTGCAGGCCGTATCATAATCCGGTTTCTCCTTGAAGGCCTCCACCTTACAGATCTCACCGTCTGCCGTAGCCGGATTTCCTGCGCTGATGTAACCATAACCCGTTTCCGGACGGCTCGGCCTGATACCGACTGTTACAATGGCATCCTTCGCAGCCGTAAACGCCAAAGCTTGATTCATGACCCGTGCGAATTCAGTTGTGTTGACCACCAGTGCATCCGATGGCGTCACTACGATATTGGCATCCGGATATTTCATACTGATCTTCCAGCTGGCATAAGCAATGCAGGGAGCCGTATTGCGGGCTTCCGGCTCAGCCAGAATATGACTCTCGGGAATCTCCGGCAACTGCTGTCTGACAATATCCACATATTTTTCACTGGTCACCACCCAGAAATTGGTAACCGGACAGACCGGCAGAAAACGCTCCACGGTCATTTGAATCAATGACTTGCCACATCCCATCACATCAATAAACTGCTTGGGATATTCAGGCGTACTCATCGGCCAGAAACGACTGCCTATGCCGCCGGCCATAATTACCACATGATTGTTATTCATTTCCATTTTTTATCGCACAACCTATTGTTAATAATTCCGTATCCTCTATGGCTTTCAGCTGATGCATCTCTCCACATCCCACCATGACAAAATCACCTTTCCCGCAAATACGGGTTTCATCTCCAGCTGTCAGCTCCAATTTGCCGCTACGAAACAAGAAAAACTCCTCCATCGAGGGGTGACAATGCCTGTCCGTCTCCTCACCGGCCCGCAAGACCGTGACTGCAATCTGAGTGATATCCGATTCCGTTTCTTCCTTACTGACCAGCACACGTTTCAATCCCACCTTATGGTTAGTCATTAACGGAAGGATGTCCGAAAGCTGTTTAACCTTCATTCCTTCGTTTTATCCTTTACTTATTTTTTCCTTACTGATATTCCAAAGGAACAACGAGTTTCCGATAATATACCGTCTCCACATTCTCTTAGGTTCCTTGACCAGTCTGTATGCCCATTCCAGTCCGTGTTCCTGCCACCATATCGGTGCACGCTCTACCGTACCGGCAAAGAAGTCAAACACGGCACCTATTGTACCGACGTGACAATGGATATTCAGCTCATTCCAGTGCGAATACGTCCATTTTTCCTGCTTGGGTGCCGTCATACCAATCCATAACAGATCCGGATCAGCCTTATTGATCGCCTCTATGATCGCCTTGTTATCCTCTTCACTGAATTCCGGCTTATAGGGAGGCGAATAAGTCTCTACCACAATATTGGGATAATCCACAGAAGCCCTTTTCCGGATCAGCGAAAGTACCTTTTCGCTGCTGCCCATAAAGAAACATTTACCTCCTTTCTTGTTCAGCTTGTCCATTTCGAAAGCAAACAGATCCCATCCTGCTATACGTTCTTTAGGCTGAGACTTGGCATTCAACCATTTACAAGCCTTTACGATACTGACTCCGTCAGGAATCAACACATCACCGTTTATTAAAGCTCTCTGAAAAAGCTTATCCTTCAGAGCCGTATTATAAGAATGCGCATTAATAGTGTTAATCAGCAATTTCTTATCCGGCAATAATTCCAGATCACGTCTGCGTTCCAGAATGGTTAAGGATTTTAATTGTAACATACTAAAAAATCGATTATCTTTGTATAATACCTAGAAAACAAGAAAATGAACCACTATACAATCGAACAGATCTATCAGGCCTACACCAGCCTTTCAAAGCCCCAGCGTAAAGAACTGATCACAAAACTCAGATCACTCGGTTTACCGCTTAATAAGATAGAAGCCTATGTCTATTCCGAAGCTCCTGGCATCAAGCATATTTTCTGCCATTTCGACAAAAATCCGGAAAACATCCCCTACTTTATGCTTGATTGGAAAACTTGGCATATCATACAAAATACAATAATGTCATTTCAAATTAAAAAAAACGAATAAAATTACTTCGACAATTTCCATTCCAGCCAAAGGTAACTTAATGTCGTGTTAGAAACTGTACGCCATATGTATTTCAATATCCATTTCTTTTTATTCATTGAAAATGAGTATAATGCTGTTTTTTTCCAAATAAACAAACGAAGTAATCTATTTATCAACATATTTTTCCCGAAATATTTAAATAATATATTAGGAAATCCTGAATGAAGTTTTAAACAAATATCATCTACCTCAGATAAATATTTCTTAGATGTATCTGAACCATGAGAAAGAGAATCACTTCTAATATAAAAAGCAGCTAAAGGTAATGCAACAGTTGTCAAACTTGAATATTTAGCAAATCTTGTCCACAATTCAAAATCAGCAGCCAATTTATAATTTATATCTAATCCATTTACTTTTTCCCATAATTCTCTCCTCCAAAACATTGATTCTTGCTGAAGCGGGCCCAAGACACCATCCCTATGCCATCCTTTAGCAATATAATTCTGATCATACGAACAATTAAAATTAAATATTTTATTCAATTGTCTTTGTTCTATCATGAAAGAAGTTTGACCAATAGCCCATTGAACAGATTTGTGTTCTGCAAACAAGCGTCCTATAACCTTAAATGTCCATGGAAAATACGTATCATCTGCATTAATCCAAGCATATATCTCTCCAGTTGCATGACGAAATCCTTTATTTATAGCATCATACATACCATTATCCTTTTCACTTATAATTAATGAGATTTTATCTTTATATTTATTAATAATGTCAAGAGTGTGATCTGTAGATGCACCATCAACAATTATATATTCCAAATTTGGATAATTTTGAGAAAGAACAGAATTTATCGTATCCTCTATATAATTTTCCATATTGTAACATGCTGTTACAACTGATATCTTAGGTAAATTTCCCATACTGGTAAGTTATATTATAATGAATGCTTCTCAATAAACTGGCTTAACATCTCACAAAAATTAGATTGTTTAGAATATTCTACAACTCTTTTTTCTAATTCATGTTTCATATTGTTGTACTCCTTATCATTCATTTTTATAGCTCTATCTATCTTATCCATAAAATCAGAAGCAGACCCTTGAGTAAAAAGAAAGCCATCACAATTATCCTCTATCATACCTTTAAAATAAGGCAAATTTGAAGCAATAGTTGGAAGATTATAATAATAAGCAGTTAATAAAGGGCCTGATTGAGTACTATCATCATATGGTAAAACTAAGAAGTTAGATTGACAAAAATAATCAGCAATTTCCTCATTCTTTACAAAACGAATATGACACAATATATTAGGAGATGATGAATTTATCAATTTTTCATATTTAAACCAATCTTTACAATTTCCTGCAATAATAAAATTTGCAATCTTATTATATTTATTCGCTGCTTGAATAAATAAATCCAACCTTTTATAATCACGAATAAAGCCAAAGAATAAAAAAGTTCGTTTAGTATTATCAAAAAAAGTTTTTCCTGTCGGTCTTCCAAAGGATTTAGGGGGCATTACTGTAGAAAAAGATATTTTTTTATAATTTTCTTTTTTAAATTCTTGCTCCTGTATCTGTGAATGAAAGTGAAAGTACTCAAATTTTCTCACAAATAAATCACGCAATTTTTTTTGCCATTTAGGAGCATCTATATGCAATAGATAATCATGAAATGAAACTATAGTCCTATTATGTTTTACTAAAAACATAAAAGGAATACTATAATAAGGATTAATATCTGTTTCCCAAAAAACTAATTTATTATAAGTTACATAAACTAATTTCAAAGAATAAATTATAGAATAGAACAATGTACGTATATCTTTTTTACTTCTTTCAAAAGATAAATTATGTAACTTTATTCCTTTAGGCAATACTTTTTGTGGATATTTATTCTTTCCTATTTCTGCGTGAGAAACAACATACACCTCCACATCATAATCCTTTGTCAACTGAGGTAATAAAGATATATCTGTATCCCACCAACCATCATTGGTTATATATATTAGTTTTCTCATTTATTTAGTTTAAAATATCAAACATATATCTAACTAATGGTAACATTTATCATATTAACTCACTTATCAAATTATCTTTTCTAAAATAGAAAGTAAAGAATTTGCTTCATTTTCCAATATCTTAAAAGCCTCTTTTACTCCGGCATTTTTTCCCGCGTCCACATCTCTTTCACTATCACCAATCATATAAGATTCGCTTAAATCAATATTAAAATCCCTAGCAGCTTGTAATAAAAGACCTGGTTTAGGTTTTCTACAATCACAATTACACTTATATTCTGGTCTCTCTCCTTCAAACCCTTTATCTGTATGATGAGGGCAAACATAAATAGCATCCACAAAAGCGCCTTCTTTTCCCAACTCCGTTTCCATTTTATCATGAATCATCTGTAACTCTTCAAAGCTGCAATTGCCACGAGCTATAACCGGCTGATTGGTTACTACTATAACCAAAAAACCTGCTTTATTCATTTTTTTTATGGCTTCTGCTACGCCTGGAATTAGTTCAAACTGTTCTGGCTTTGTTATAAAACCAACCATCTTATTTATGGTTCCGTCTCTATCCAAAAATATCGCTTTCTGCTTATTTTTTAAATTACGGTTATGAACTAATCCGCATTCTATATCTCTTTCTGTTTCGTAGAATCTATCTGGAGTTCCCATATCTTTTATATATTCTGGTGTATCGTAAGCAAATATTTTGCCACTTTTTATATTAGGTTTCAACACATCACGATCAAGATCTATTTTATCTGGAGTCTCCGGATGACGAGGTACAAAGTTTTTTATTGTTTCCTCTAAAAGTTTGGGAGATATTATTTCTATACCGGCATTAACTCTATTTTTGTAATATAATCGTTCGTCTTCTTTGTTCATCCAACGAATAACTTTATGAGTTTCTTCTGGCAGACCTCCAATTTCACGAGGAGAAACAATTTCTGTTACCAACAAAGAACTGTCATATGGATGTCCATTAGGATGTGCAACTAAGCTAGCCCAAGCATGATGTGATTTATGAAATTCAATAAAACGATTAAAGTCTACATCAACTATAACATCACCACAAAGTAATAAAAAATCTTCAGTAAGTTGTGGCATTTTAAATAATGCTCCAGCTGTACCTAAAGGATGATCTTCGATAAAATATTCAATTTTAACTCCAAACTTACTACCATCACCAAAATAATCCTTTATAACATGACCCAAATATCCGATTACTAATATAATATCGGTTAGTCCACAAGCTTTAAGATTATCAATCTGATGTTCCAAAATAGGTTTTCCACATACCTTTATCATGGGTTTAGGAATATCACTTGCTACAGAAGCAATACGAGTTCCTTTTCCACCTGCCATTATTACTGTTTTCATTTTATTTAAATACTTCATCATCCTTATCGTCGTTTAAATCTCTATATACATTTTCTCTTAATTTCCTAATGGGCGACCCTCCATAAAGGCAATACGATTCCCAATTGACATTTCTAGTAACAATTGTCCCCAATCCACAGATGATCCTTTCAGGAGTTTCTACACCAGGCAGAATCACACAATTTGTTCCAAACCAATTATAATCACCTATAATAATATTTGCCCCACCCTTACCTTTTTTATTTGTTTGCAAATCTTTTAAAGGATGCATATTGGTATCTAATACAAATGTATTCCATCCTAATCTACAGGATCTTCCAAATCTTATCTTTCGAGATGCTACTACTTTAAAAACAGCACTATTTAAAAAATCATCTCCGAACTCCAATTCAGCTCGTTTATTAATAGATATTACAGAGCCAGCTCCGATCCCACATTTTCCTTTAAAAACAACTGTTCCACCATGATTTTGCCATACGATACCATATTTTGCAGGAAATAAACTAACTCCCCAATTTCCTATATGTATCATTCCTCGATAAATATGATCACAATCTATTATAACTTTACCTTTCATGTCATCAAAATAGGCATTATGCAAAATAATGGGTAATTTTATTGCTTGTTTTAATGGCAGATATTTAAAATTAAAATATATTGATTTTAAGTAATCGTAAAATTTCATTTTTATAAAATTTAATAATCAAATAAAAAACTTATCTTCTAACATTAAACATAAACAATGATATACAGGTAAATGAAGTTCCTGAATCATATATGTTTCTGTTTCAGGTACTCTAATACAAACATCAGCCATTGTTAACAGTTTACTTTCCTTTGAACCAGTAAGTCCTATAACTTTCATCCTTTTAGCTTTTGCTACGGTAGCAGCAAATAGCACGTTCTTACTGCTACCAGATGTTGAAATCCCCATAAAGACATCGCCTTCTACACCAAAGCCATTTACTTGTTGGGCAAAACACAATATAGGTTCACAATCGTTCATATATGCTGTAGTCAAAGCAGAATGTCCATCCAAAGCTATTGCAGGCAATGCCCCCTGAAGGTTTTCACCAAGAATTTTTCCTAATTCTTCATCAACTTCATTTAAAGCACGACAATAATGTTCATCCAATTTTCTTGGACTTTTAAACCCTTTCATTAATTCACCAACTATATGTTCTGAATCCGCTGCAGAACCACCATTACCAGCAACAAGCAATTTACCTCCATTTAAATAAGAATTCTCCAATATTTCATATGCAGAAACAATACTGTCTATACAAGAATTCAATTGAGGATATCTATTAATAAGCAAATCTATATGCTTGTATAATCTTGATTCCATTATATTATTTATTATATTCAACATTTGTCATAGACGATACACTGTCTGTAGGGTATATCTTCCAACCATGTGCACCACCATCACTAAACTGGAAAGGCATTACGAAACCATTCAGCTTTCTTAAAGCCATTTCTACTTCTTTCTTTTTAGTAGGTTCTACAACAAATATAATAAATCCGCCACCACCAGCTCCTGACACCTTACCAGCTTTTGCACCGGCAGCCATTGCTGTATCCATAGCTTCTTGTATAATCGGATTGGTAATGTTATTGGCCATCTTCTTCTTGTTTTCCCAACCATCACGAATAATATCAGCAAAACCATTAATATCACCTTTCAATATGGCCAATTTCATATCAATTGCACTTTGCTTTATTTTATGCATAGCTTCAATCGCATCGTTAACTCCTTCTGAAGTATTCTTTTTCTGTTCTTCTATAATAGCAGCACTACTACGCGATTTTCCTGTAAAAAACAAAAGCATACTAGCCTCTAGCTCGTCTATAATCCAACGTTTTATTTTTAACGGGTTCACTATTACTATATCGTTCTGCAAGAATTCCATATAATTAAAGCCACCAAAAGCTGCAGCATATTGATCTTGCTTACCACCAGAAAGTCCTAAATCCTTTCGTTCTATTTCATAAGCAAGACGTGAAATCTCATAATCCCCCAATGGTAATCCTTTCCATTCTGCAAAAGCTTTCAGAATACACACTACCATTGTAGATGAAGTTCCTAATCCAGATCCTGCAGGAGCATCATTATAAGTTGTAATTTTAAAAGACAATGCATTAAGTCCAAAGTCTTTTACTACTCGATTATATACTCCTTTTATCAGGCTTGCTTTACCGTCTATTTCAAAATATGCCGACTGCGGATAACTTTCAAAACAATTTGCATCGAATGCATTTATGGTTATAACATCATCATTTGTTTCTTCAATCGTACAATATGCATACAAATTTATTGTAGCATTTAAAATTAATCCTCCATATATATCACTATATGGTGACACATCACTTCCACCTCCAGCTAAACCAAGACGAAGAGGAGCCTTACTACGAATAATCATATTTATTTAAATTTAAAATAGTTATCAACTAATATAACAAGACACAGAATAATCAAATTTATCTATTCTTTGTGCTTCTTGATACAGGTTTAGGCCGGTCATCAATTTTAGTCTTTTCTTCATGGGTAATCTCGGGAGCACCGTCAACCTGAACCTCAACTACTTTTTTGCGGGTATCCTTAAACCATTTTTGGAAAATGTTATAAGGGACTTTGTTCTTGACACAAAACGATTGGAGAGATTCTCCACGGGGTAACGCCTCGGTCTGGTACTGAAAGTAAAACCTTTCAAGATCTTCACTGCTATACATAATTCTATAAATTTGGTTGGCAGCGAAGTTACCCATTTCAATCAATAGCCATTTTTTGACTGCTTACATTTTTTGACTGCTTACTATTTATAAGCTTGAATTATAGCATATATCAGAGCTTTCATTGACAAATCATATTTAATTCTCAATCGCCACCAGTACAAAACTCTAAAGATTGAATGCTGCCTAAGATCTTCTGCTATAGTTAAAGCTATTTTTTTTTCAAAATGCTTTCTGCATTCATTATTAAGCATATTCCAATAAACAAATGCTATATGATCTGTTGGTCTTTCTAACAAAAAATTATTATACCACTGCTTTTCTTTCAAAATAGCTTCTAACTTTACACTAACATTACCTGTTTGTGTAATTGTCTGAGAATTGATTCTATATTGAAATATTGGTACTTGCGTATTTGCTATACCAAATTCTTTTGCAGCAATATTGGCAGAAATTTCATCACTACCCCAAGCCAAAGGTAATTTATAAAACCCTCCACATTTCTTTAGAAATCTCACATTATACAAAAAATCTCCAATATATTGTACTCTCCCATTCCAACGATGCCAAATTAACGAATATACATTTTCCCATTCTGGCTGAGAATTCTGTAATGCAATAATATTAGATTCATCATTGATAATCTCAGTCCAAGCATGATATATATTTAAGTTAGGATATTTGTCAATTAACTTAACATACTCATCAAGACAATTAGGCAATAACTTGTCATCATCACCCATACATATCAAAAAGTCCCCTGTAGCATATCTCAAGCATGTATTCCAATTATCAACGACATTTATTGCACCACAATTTTTTTCATTTTTAAAATATTTAATTCTATTATCATTATATGAATATATAATTGAATCAATATCATATGGAGACGCATCATTTACAATTATTATTTCATAATTTGTATAACTTTGCGACAATATACTATCAATAGCTTCTTTTAAAAAAAGATGTTTATAGGTTGGAATTAATATAGAGAATTTCATTTACTACGATTTTGATAAGAATTTAATTTTATTTTTTGATATAGAACAATCAATCAAATAAAAAATAGAACATGTTGTTACAATATTAGCAGCAGTATAACCAAAATGATATAACATCACTGTAGTCATAAGCATATACAAAATATACATTTGCAAATATGGTTCTATATTTTTTCTATTACGAATCATATATATAAAGAACAATAAAACAGTTATTACATAAAAAATTCCAAAATAGCTATACATTCCAACTATTCCAATATCTGACCGATGAAGTCCTTGCTCTTGCAATCTCATTATTTCACTACCATAAGGAGAATAAAAAACATTCGATTGAAAATCAATTCCATTACCAAAAAGAAAAGCTAATAAATTTCCTCCATTATATTCTAATCCAAAATAATTATAAGCTATAAAGCGGATATAATCTTCATCCACATCTTCTGTCATTTCAATAAAATCACCAAATAGAGAATCTGCATTATAATAAATAATAGAAGCCATTATAAAAAACATAAGTAAATGACTAGATTTTATTTTTCCCATAATAAACAAACCTACCAATAAGCATAATAGTGATGATGCTATTATTTGCCGCGTAGCAGTTAAATAAACGCCCACTAAACCCATAATTATTCCTATCAAAAATTTTCTCTTTCCAAGCTCAAAAAATTTTTGGAAAGAATAAAATAATAGAATTAATCCAAAAGGAACGCCATATGTATTATATCTATATATACCGTTTCTAATCTCAATACTCTTTTCAAATGTATCGAAACGAGTAGCAAACCAATAATGGGGATACGTAACTTGTTGTATACATTGTATTATTACCCAAAATACTCCAAATACACACAATATCCTCAACAAAGTATTAGGAGAAAAAGATAAAGCGAAATATATAAAAAACAACAAATATGCCAAAGTAAAATTTGAAGCCAAGAAAGAATTTATAAATCCTTGATCATGTATAAAATACGCAGGAATAAAAGAGATGAACGGTATAACAATAAAAGAAACAATAAATGGTCTTAAGTGGATTCTACATGTTTTTAATCTACCTTTTAATAAAAACAGCTGTAATAACATTATTAATAACACTAAGGGTTCAGCCCGCCTTGCAAAAGATGAGCTCCAACCAATATAAGAAAAACAATGTGTAAAAAAAAGCAGCAATATAATTATGAACAATATTTTCTTTATTTTCATTTCATACTAAACTTTTAAAAATTAGTATTTAAAATTTGCTGTCTAATATTTCATATAAAAAATGACTTATCGCAAATTAGAACATTCTAAAAGAGTATTTAATTTATTAAATGCCCCAATAAAACATCAAAATTACATATCACCATATTTAGAAACACAAATTATTTATCAGCAATTTAACATTAAAATTAAGCCTTAACACAACAATATATAATAATTTGCAATCAAATAGTAAACAACTTATCTTAAAAGGATTAAAGATAGACGTAAATAAATTCTTCATTTTACTAATTTCTCATTCTTTAAGAATAAAAGAAATTTCTCAAAACAATCATACGCAATATTTTTTGCTTTTTCTCTTACTACACTATCTTTATGGATTTTCGGCAACAAATCTTTTACACGTTCTAAAAGTTGCAAATTTTGTTCACGATTCATAGATAATTCCGTAATATCTACCATGCAATTTTCTTTACCTAAAGATTTTAATAATCCAGATATTTTGTGTTCATAACTTAAAGCAATAAATGGAACATTATTATTAATTGCAAATACAATTGAATGATATCTAGCCCCAATAAGAAACTCTGCATTAGAAATAACAGTTTGTTGTAAATCTGAACTATATTTGTCTTCTAATATTATTATACGTGGATCTTTTAAATCTGAAGTCAAATCATAGAAAAAATTAATATCACCTCTACCAGGATTATCAAAATTGAATGTTTGTGGTAACATAATTATGTTATAATCTGGATAGTAATTCGTTATTATTGAAATTACAGATCTAAAGAAATCTATAACAATTTCTTTAGAAATTTTATTTTTATATGCATAATGCCAAATCAATAAATTGGGAACAAAAACCATATATTTTTTTTCACCAATTTTCATTTTTACATTCTTCGGAATCTCTACTTTTGGAGAATCTAAAAAGGCAGAATCAACAGTTGAAAAATATTGCAAACCTAAACTATCAGCTAATAATTCTGTTTTTTTATCACGAATGGATAGAAAAGAAAAATAATGCAACATATCAAAACTTATCTTTTTAAAGACTCTATTAGCTGTTGTCAATTCAGGAAAAGGACCAAATGAACGTCCATAATAAATTAATGGTTTTTTTAAACTTTTTGCGATTTTAAGTAAAAAAAGATGTTCCCAATTCTGAAAACCTCCCATACAAATTCCTCCTGGTGCACATACAACAACATCGGCATATTTATATATAGTTATTATTTTTTCTATTATAGGAAAAAACTTACATATTGGGAAAAGACTATATATTAATCCATACTTTACTATTGATTGATAACCTTTAGCTGACTCTAAGTTTATATATTCTACATTTGTTGAATATACCTTAATTTGATCAATACTTTTCTGGTTAACCCCTATAAACAAAACTTTTATATTAGCACTAGGTACTTTTTCACAAATTCTACGAACAAAACCTTTATGAGCAGATTCATCACCTCTATTATTTAAAGGCTGATTAATTAATAATATATTCATAGTTATTATTTTAAATATTTAGATTCTATTAATCTCAAAATTTTATTATGCGATTCAAACAAAAGAGAATTTCCTAAAACAATTCTTCTGTATAATGGGAAAGAGAATATTTTTTGAAGCACTTTTACTTTATTGATATTTTTCAAATACTTATTTTTCCTATTAATAGTATACTCCTGAGAACGTAAAACCAATTCTTGTTGTAATTTATACAAATTTATATATTTTAAATCTATTAATTTTTTTATCAAATCTATACCTTTTCCCGAATTACACATTACTATAGTTATTCCCGTTTTCTCATTTTTTATATAACAGGATAACCAAGGATCTGCCAAAGCAATATCACTATTATCATTCAGAGTATTGTTACAATTAAAACATCTTTTTTGAATAAATAATCGTGAATGAAAAATTTGAGTCCAAATTGAACCATTGTTCGGCACATAATGCGTTGATTTATCTCTTAAAACTATTCGTATCCCACTCGGCCAACCATTTCCTCTGTATTGTATATGTTCAATTTCACTTTTCTTTATGTGCAATCGTCTTAAAAGATAATATGTTGCGTCTATGCTTTGTTGTGAAGAACAAGTCAAACCTATTAAAACAGAAGCAATACCTGCCTTATTTAAAATAGCTCGTATAGCCGCAGCCTGGCATGGTAAGACAAAACAAGCAAAACCTCCTTTTATCTCATTCAAATGCTCTTTTATAAACTTTATCAATTTTACCTCATGATAAATAGAACCTGTTATCTTATAATCTTCATACTTATAGATTAATTTAGGCACATATTGCAACGTTTCCTTATCATAATCAAATGAGATTGACGTATGGATAATTTGATTTTCAAACAAGTATTTTATAATTGATGAACCTACTCCACCTGAAGTTGCTTTATAACGTATTGTCTCATCATTTGAATAACCTACATAAGCCTTAATCATTTTTTCATTAATGTTTTAATATGAATTAATTCTTTCCATCCTAAAAAAAGTGCATTTAACTGAATCTTCATAATTTTATGATACGGCGGTATAAATATATTTGCCAAACAACCTGTAAATGCTACGGTTAGAATTGTAACCCAAGCAGAACCTATTACACCAAACCGTGGAATCAACAACAAATTAAAGCCTACACAAATTAAACATCCTATTATATTCCGAATAAAAGCCCATTTCTGAATCCTTTCCATGATGATAATTTGGCCGGAAGAAGAAGATAGAGCCATACCTACTGTCTTAAAAGCCATAATTTGCAAGATTGGGACTGCCAACAAATATTTATCTCCATAAGTGAAGTGAATTAGCCAATATGCAAATAATGAAACAAAAACAGAAAGTAATATGGCAACCCATACAACAATACTTACAAATTGTTGCTTTTTAGATTCATATTCTTCCCTATCCCGTTCTTTTGCTTTAACTAAAAGTGGTGTGATAGTCTGTGTCAACACCATCGGTAAAAAAAGTATTAAGTCCAAGAATTTTCCGGCTGTAGCAAAATAACCAACTGATTCTTTATCTATCATATTACCTATCATAACTTGATCTATACGTTGATAGATAATCACAGCAGCACCTGATAATACCAAAGGAAATGCTTCTCTTATATAGAAAGGTACTATTGAAGAATCATATCTCCAATTAGAAATTTTACCTACCGTTCGTTTATATGAGATACAATACCCACTGGCAACCAGAACAGTATCAAACATTGTTGCAACAATAAAAAATTCCAATGGTGCTTTAATCCAGAGTAGTACTATTTTTATACAAGCTCCGATTATGGTACGGGATATCTCTGATTTAACAACATATTCATTTTTTACTATAGAAGTAAAATAATTCCTGATTATATTAAAACATCCCGTAAATAATGTCAAAGCATATACAAGAATCATTATTGTTGTAAAAACATCTGTTTTAAAAATAAACAAAGTTACAACTATCAATAAAAAGGCTAATAAAGCAAAACAGAATCGTATACGAATACATGTTCCTAAAATAAAATCCTTTTTTTCCGGCTGACGTGAAAGCTCTCTTATTTCAATATCATCCAAGCCAAAATTAGATATGACAGTGAATAATGCAACATAGCTGATTACATAATTCATCAAACCATATTGGGATGGTCCTAAATAACGAGCTACTAAAATTCCAACCAAAAGGGCACCTGCCATATTGACAATTTTTCCAGTCATTGCCCAAAAAATATTAGCAAAAACCTTCTTTTTATTGTCTGACAGCCTCTTTGTAAACCTGTCTATTAAAGCCATCTACTTATTATCTCCCTTTATACATACTCTCATAATACTTCTGATAATCCCCAGAAGTCACATTATCCATCCATTCCTGATTATCCAGATACCAGCGGACTGTCTTCTCGATACCTTCTTCAAACTGCAAACTCGGTTCCCAGCCTAATTCACGCTGCAGTTTACTGCTGTCGATGGCATAACGCAAATCGTGTCCGGCACGGTCGGTCACATAAGTAATCAGATCCATATCCTCACCTTCCTTACGGCCAAGCAAACGGTCTACCGTATTGATCACCACCTTGATGATGTCGATATTCTTCCATTCATTAAAACCACCGATATTATAGGTTTCTGCAATCTTACCCTGATGGAAAATCAGATCGATGGCGCGTGCATGGTCTTCTACATAGAGCCAGTCGCGTACGTTCTCGCCTTTGCCATAAACGGGTAATGGTTTGCGGTGGCGGATATTGTTGATAAACAGCGGAATCAGCTTCTCGGGGAACTGGTACGGACCGTAGTTGTTGGAGCAGTTGGTTACAATGGTCGGCATGCCGTAGGTGTCGTGGAAGGCGCGTACGAAATGATCCGAGCTGGCCTTGCTGGCACTGTACGGGCTGTGAGGATTGTATTTGGTCGTCTCCAGGAAGAATTCCTCACCGTAAGCCAGGTGATGCTTGCCGGACGATGCCTTGGTGGTGAACGGCGGTTCGATGCCGTCGGGATGAGTCAGTTCCAATGCGCCATAGACTTCATCCGTAGAGATATGATAGAAACGTTTGCCTTCATACTTTTCAGGCTGGCTTTCCCAATAGAGTTTGGCGGCCTGCAGGAGACTGAGCGTACCCATCACATTGGTGCGGGCAAAAGTGAACGGATCCTTGATGGAGCGGTCTACATGGCTTTCGGCAGCCAGATGGATGATGCCGTCCACATGATACTGTTCCATCAGGGTATTGATGGTATCAAAATCGCAGATGTCTGCCTTGACGAAGGTGTAATTGGGCTTGTCCTCTATATCCTTGAGATTGGCCAGATTACCGGCATAGGTCAGTTTGTCGAGATTAATGATATGGTAGTCAGGGTATTTGTTGACAAAGAGCCTGACTACATGACTGCCGATAAAACCGGCTCCGCCGGTGATGATGATATGGCGTTTGAAATCCATTGTTTTGCTGCTTTTAATGTATTTGTTAATCAGTTGATTATTTTTCCGTTGCACCCATATTGGCCATGCAGGTCTTCAGTGAGTCCGTCCAGTATGGGATGGTCAGGCCGAAAGTCTGCTTGATCTTTGTCTTGTCCAGTACGGAATAGGCCGGACGGGTGACGGGGCTGGGGAATTCGTCACTGTGGCAGGGACGGATATCACAGGCGGTATGGCCGGACAGTTCCGCTATCTTCTTGGTGAAGTCATACCATGAGCAGACACCTTCGTTGCTGAAATGATAGATGCCGGTCTTGTCGTAAACATTTTGTGCGCAGTTGGGTGCATAGTCATCGAGCACGGCCTTGATGGCTACAGCCAGATCGTAGGCGTAGGTCGGCGTGCCGGCCTGATCGAACACCACATTCAACTGCGGTTTGGTGGCGGTCAGGTTGAGCATGGTCTTGACAAAGTTCCTGCCATACTCGGAATAAAGCCAGGCGGTACGAATAATGACGTATTTGCCGCCCGTCTGCTGGATATGGCATTCGCCTTCCAGTTTGGTTTCGCCGTAGACACCTGTCGGGGTGCCTTTCTGGTCCTCGCGGCAAGGAGTGTTATAGGGATCACCGCCAAACACATAGTCGGTGGAGATCTGGATCAGCAGACCGTTGACGGCCTTCATGGCCTCGGCCAGGATTTTCGGGGCATCGGCATTGAGCTTGCGGCACAGGGCCACATCGCTTTCGGCCTTGTCCACATTGGTATAGGCCGCACAGTTGACAATGCACTGAATGTGCTGTTCCGCTACCATGCGGTTGACGGCTTCGGCATCGGTGATGTCGAGGATGGTGGTCTCCACACCTTCGGGGGCAACCACGTCCGTAAAGATATAATGATGGTCGGTCTGTCGGCTGATCAGACGCATTTCGTTGCCAAGCTGTCCGTTGGCGCCGGTTACCAGTATATTCATTTTCGGAATCAATATAAGGGTTCGTTAATATCGAATGGGGAATCAAAATCTTTCAGCAACGGATGTTTCGTGTCCTTCTCGCTGAGAATGGCCTTGTCGGTCGGGATGCGCCAGTCGATGCCCAGACTGTCATCAAGGATGCTGATACCGCCGTCGGCCTGGGGAGCATAGAAGTTGTCGCACTTGTACTGGAAGATGGCAGTGTCACTCAATACGGCAAAGCCGTGGGCAAAACCGCGGGGTACGAAGAACTGGCGGTGGTTGTCCTCGGTCAGTTCCACGGCCACATGCCGGCCGTAGGTGGGACTGCCCTTGCGGATATCCACGGCCACATCCAATACGGCACCTTTGACGCAACGCACCAGTTTGCTCTGTGTAAAGGGAGGACGCTGGAAATGCAGGCCGCGCATCACGCCATAGCTGGACATGCTCTCGTTATCCTGTACAAACCGGACTGTAAGCGGTCACTTTAGACCCGTTAAGGACCTAAAGAGACTAGATTTTATAAAG